>Ga0207102_1160_pt1 | contig 12412 bp, 12 predicted proteins | sample Alteio_BWMinHeat_80_FD_153573 | JGI IMG/M metagenome (GOLD analysis project Ga0207102, IMG submission 153573) | Enriched cells from forest soil in Barre Woods Harvard Forest LTER site, Petersham, Massachusetts, United States -... | ecosystem: Environmental > Terrestrial > Soil > Temperate forest >... | reverse complement strand
CAACAACATGACAACTGAATTACCAAGTATCGTTAATAAATTTGATACTTATTTGGAATTAAAAAATCCTGGCCAGCAATCCTCTCCTAGTATTTATGTTAATGAGTTATTAGAAAATTTAAATCTGGCTTCACTCGGAAAAATTACACCAATTGAAGGTATGGATAGATTCTTTAAAGTCATGAATACATTTTTTTCGGATTTCGAGACTGAACATTTTAATGTGAATAAAATAACTTATGTCAATGTCATGAAAAGAATTTTGGAATTGCAACGCATGGGAACAATGTCTGCAAAAGCAGCTGAAGCAGATACGATCAATATGGAATATGTGTATTTATTATTACGCTTGAAGCCATCGGAAATTGATTATTATGCTCATGATATGAATGCTTTATTGAAGCGATGCAGTGTGATTCAGCAAGAAATTTATGAGAATTCGGAAGTGAGTAGTAGGGTGGGTGTGAGGATGTGATGCGTTTGCGAGCATGCCGCTCACCCTGAGGAGGCGCGTTTTTTGCGCCGTCTCGAAGGGTTTTATATTTCAAAGCATATTAAATAAAACCCTTCGAGACGGCGCAAAAAACGCGCCTCCTCAGGGTGAGCGGTATACGTCAAGCCCACTTAAGGCTCTTTGCTAATCACCAAAAACGCCGCGCCCTGACCACGTAAAATATTCACAAGTAAAAACTTATTATTCTTTTGCGCAGCAGTATTCAATTCATCAACATGACTAACCGGCTGTTGATTTGCAGAAGTAATAATATCACCTGAACGTAAACCCGAATTCCACGCATTACTTTCCCTATCCACAACCGTGACAAGCACGCCTTTGATATCGCCGTGTATGGGACTTAATGAATCATAATCTTTAAGACCAACACCATTCAGGAATGGATTTTTATCTTCCAATAGCTCTTGACGTTTTTTAGGATCAGAGAGTGAGACAGTGACGGTGATCGCTTTCTTTTGTCTTAATACATTGATATTTATTCTTGAGTCTACACGCAAAAATCCAATGGTATTCACAACATCGCTTGCTGTTTTAATTTCCGAATTGTTGACTGATGTAATAATGTCACCTACTTGTAAACCTGCGAGGTGTGCAGGTGAGTTCGGTAGAATTTGAGTAATCGCTGCACCTTTTGTGCTTCCTAATCCAAACGCTTCAGCAAGTTCTGGCGTAATATCTTGCGCAGCAATACCGAGCACACCGCGTTTAACATTGCCATATTCGATAAGTTGCAACATCACACTTTTAGCCATATTCGAAGGAATAGCAAAGCCAATACCAATACTGCCACGATCAGGTGCGAGAATAGCCGTATTAATACCAATTAATTCGCCTTTCATATTGATTAAAGCGCCGCCTGAATTACCAGGGTTGATAGAAGCATCGGTTTGAATAAAATTCTCATAATTTTCTATCCCTAAAGTCGTGCGACCGAGAGCACTGACAATCCCTGATGTGACCGTTTGATTTAAACCAAATGGATTACCAATCGCTGCAACAAAATCACCAACTTTCACCGAGTTAGAATCACCAATCTTAATAGCCGTTAAGTTGATTGCTTTGATTTGTATAAGTGCCACGTCAGATGGTTTATCAATACCTATAATCTTAGCGGTGTAATGATGGCCATCACCTAAATGCACGACTACGGATTGCGCGCCATCAATGACATGTGCATTCGTGACAATATAGCCATTTTTTGCATCAATAATCACACCAGAACCAGCAGAGCCAATAATGTCGGGTGTCTCACCGGTTGGAATTCTATTTTTACCGCGCTGTTTCAGCATCTCACGCAAGATATTGATATCAGTCACTTTTATTTGGGCTTTGATGTTAACAACCGATGGCAACACTTGAGTAAGCATAGGAGCGATCGTGGTATCAATTGGTGTTGCAGCCATTGAGAGATTAGTTGCAAATAAGAAGGTGCTTAGTAAGACAAAAGCAACTAAGCGAATATAATTATTCATTAAAAAGTCCTCATTTCATATAGCGAAAAGACAAGACGCGGTATCTTATCATCAAAATGCCTTATCACCAATCCAAATCAAGCTTGCCATGCGGCCTTTTTCACCTCGATTACGCCGATAAGAATAGAACAAATCAGCTTGGGTATAAGTGCAATAATCACCACCAAAAGTGTTGTTGATACCTAAAGTTGTTAAACGAATTTTTGCGAGTTGATATAAATTCGCTAACCATTTATTACTATTTTTTGGCTTAAATCCAGTGGCAGAGAGGGGATCGCGTGACACAAAAGCATGCCAGACATCATTGCCAACTTCAAAACATTGAGGGCCAATCGCAGGACCTAACCAGGCTAGCCATTCATCATTAACTTCTGATAAAGACTCAACAGTATTTTCAACAACGCCACATGAAAGACTGCGCCAACCTGCATGGATGGCAGCTACTTTTGAACCTTCGCGATTGCAAAGTAATATGGGTAAACAATCAGCTGTGAGCACTGCGCACACTTCATTAGTTTGTTTTGAAAAGATCGCATCAGCATCTTGATTTAAATAAGCGTGTGTTGCTTCGACGACATTGATTCCATGAACTTGATTCAACCAAATTGGTTTTTGAGGCAAAGAAAATTGTTTTTCAAACAGAGGATTTACATCTGGTCGAGCTTCATTTCGTAATGTTGTGAATGCTTTAATATGAGATGGTGCCGGCCAATCAGGAATGAGAATATTCATTGAGGCATGTGTTCCTTATCGTGACGCAATGCGAATAATAATGCTGTCATATCGTCGGGTAAATTTGACGTGACACGAATGGTTTCTGACGTGCTTGGATGAATAAATTGCAGCGCATAAGCATGTAATGCTTGACGTTTGAATGTTCGCAACTGTTCTATTAATTCATTACTCATGTTTTTACCTAATTTGACACGACCGCCATATAGAGGATCGCCAATAATAGGATGACGAATATGCGCCATGTGAACTCGAATTTGATGAGTACGACCGGTTTCTAAACGTATTGTTAAGTGTGTATGATAACGAAAACGTTCTGTGACACGATAATGAGTAATCGCAGATTTTCCTTCATCATGAACACTCATTCGTTTTCGATTAATAGGATGACGCGCAATTGGCGCTGATACTTTACCGCCGCTTATCAATTGTCCGTAAACGATTGCCTGATATTCACGTTGAAGTGTTCGTTCAGTTAATTGTTTCGTTAATAATTTAAAAGCGTTTTCATTTTTTGCAATCATTAATAAACCAGAAGTATCTTTATCAAGTCGATGACAAATTCCCGCGCGCGGCAAATGTGAAAGCGGTGCATGATAATGTAATAAAGCATTTAATAATGTTTGATCTTTATTGCCAGCACCAGGATGCACGATTAGGCCAACCGGTTTATCGATAATTAAGATGTCATCATCTTCAAATACAATATTGAGAGGAATATCTTGCGCAACATCGTTTAGTTGTTTTGGTGGTGTGATTTTGAATGAAATTTCTTCTCCACCTTTCACTTTTGTTTTCGCAGCAACGATTTGACCGTTCATTAAAATATCACCTTGCGCTAACCATGTTTTGATTTGCGTACGTGAATATTGCGGAAAATGTTGCGAAAGTGCTTGATCTAAACGCAAATTTGCGAGAGATTCTGGCAGGCTAAACGTCACGACTTGCTGATTTAACTTGTTATTCATAATCGGTGAATGATGACAGAATTTAGTTTACAATGCACCTCAAAATGTTTACGACGGATGTGGGTAATTAATTATGGTTAAACAAATTAAAATTATTTTTTGTTTATTTTTCGCGAGTTTTATCTTGAGCGCTTGTTCAACAACAACCAATGATCCTGCTGATATGTATAAAGGTGAATCGTCTCAAGGTATTTATCAAAAAGGTAAAGCGGCACTGATTAATAAAGATTACAGTGAAGCAATCAAACGTTTTGAAGCAATGGATGCACAATATCCCTATGATCCAAATACACAAAATGGTGATCTTTATCTGATCTATGCCTATTATAAGAAAGACGAATATATTCTTGCTTCATCTGCAGCTGATCGTTTTATTCGTATGCATCCTACGCATCCTCATGTTGATTATGCTTATTTCATGCGAGGCTTATCAAATTTTTATCAAAATTTAGGTGTATTTGAACGCATCATTGCAATTGATTTATCAAAACGTGATCTGACTCAAATCCAAAAAGCATTTATTGATTTTAATGAATTGGTTGTTCGTTTCCCATCAAGTCGTTATACGCCTACCGCGCATCAATACATGATTTATCTGCGCAATACCATTGCGAAACATGAATTCGATGTCGCTAAATTTTATTATAATCGTCAAGCTTATTTGGCTGCTGCCAATCGCGCGAGTATTGTGGTGACGCAATTCCAAGGTTCACCAAGTGTACCGGATGCCATGATATTAATGGTGAAGGCATATCGTCATTTGCATTTGACGAAGTTGGAAGAGGATACCATGAGAGTGCTTAAGTATAATTATCCGGAAATTGTTGTGGATTATGATGGTAGGTATGATTTGAGGTAGTTGTGTCATCCCGCGGCCTGTCATCCCGCGGGACCCAGCGTCTTTAACGCTGCAGAGTAAAGACGCTGGGTCCCGCGGTCTTCGCCGCGGGATGACAGTACATCACCCCTTATACCCATTCGTCACCGGATATCGCCAATCTTTAATAAACGACTTATTATCAACATGCGGACCTATCGCTGATTGTTTCCTTTTATATTCACTACCTTTAATCATTTTAATCACACGATTCACGGTTGCAGCATCAAATCCTTTGTCAATTATTTCCTGACTTGATTTTGACTGATTAATATAAGCTTCCAATATCGCATCTAAAATATCATAAGGTGGTAAGACATCTTGATCAGTTTGATTTGGTGCAAGTTCAGCGGTCGGTGCTCTTGTTAAAATTCGCTCAGGAATGACAGAAGATATTTGATTGCGATAGTGAGATAAAGCATACACTAATGTTTTGGGAATATTTTTTAATACGGCATAACCACCAACCATATCGCCATACAACGTACAATAACCGACTGCGATTTCACTACGATTACCTGTTGTTAAAACAAGAGACCCAAATTTATTGGACAAACTCATTAATAACATACCGCGGATACGAGCTTGAATATTTTCTTCAGTCACATCAGATTTTGTATGGGCAAAACTCGTTTTTAAAGTTTCAAGCATGGCTTGATAGGTTGGTTCAATGGAAAGCGTTTCACTTTTTACGTCCAAATTTTTAATTAATATTTCTGCATCTTCGAGACTGATGCTTGCAGTGTAACGTGAAGGCATGACTAAGGCGTACACATTTTCTTTTCCTAAAGCATCTACAGCAAGTGCTAATGTTAAAGCAGAATCAATACCACCAGAAACACCAATAATGACACTTTTAAAATGATTTTTTTGAACATAATCACGCAATCCTAAAGTTAATACATTATAAATGCGTGTTAAAGTTTGTGGCGGTGTAATGGTTTTTTGTGCGCTAATATTGCCATTGACGTCAATATCGATGACAGACAATTCTTCTTCACAATGTTTTGCGAGATGACATAATTCACCTTTTGCATTCACAACCATAGAGCCACCATCGAAAACAAGCTCATCTTGTCCCGTAATTTGGTTCACATAAATGATGGAAAATTTATGTTTCTTCGCACGTTTTGTAATAATTTCAAAACGTTTTTCATGTTTATTTATTTCAAAAGGAGAAGCATTTGGCACGAGTAATAGTTTCGCGCCTTTGTGTTTTGCTTTTTCTGAAGGTTCTAGTTTCCATAAATCTTCACAAATAATAATACTAGTTGGTATGTCTCGTAATGAAAAAAGACAAGTTGATTTTCCAGGAGAAAAATAACGCGCTTCATCAAACACACCATAATTAGGCAAACATTGTTTTTGGTATTGTGTGATGATTTTGCCATTCAGTAACACAGAACAGGCATTATAAAGCCAGCTTTCAATAAGAAGTGGATGACCAACAATACAATAAATATCAGGCGTTTCTTTCGCTAATTCTTCTAGACTATGTTGAGTTTCTTTAATAAATTCAGGACGCAGTAATAAATCTTCAGGTGGATATCCAGTTAAACTTAATTCAGAAAAAAGAATGGCATCCGCTTTTAATTCAAGTGCTTTTTTAATGGCATCACGATGTTTTTGTAGATTGTAAGCAATATCACCGACACGAAAATTAAGTTGAGCTTGAACAATGCGTAAAGTCATAAGTTATCTCGTATTGATCGCTAATATCGTTGGTTGTGAATGGTTAAGATAAACGATTTGAGATGATAATGGTTCTTTTACTGTTATTAATAATTGATATTCTTTAATTGATGTTTTTTGAAGATTAACAATCCGACCAATAGCACGCGCTGATGCTTTTAGGGAGTCATAAATATCATCACCAATTGCGATGGTAGTTTCCGTTTCTATGTTTGCAACATGCAATGCAAATTTAATTTCACTTCTATAATGCATGCGCGCAATAATTTCTTGTCCTGTATAGCAACCTTTATCAAATGAAATAGCATTGAAGGTTTCAAGATTTAATTCATGTGGTAAAAATGTTTGCGAGGTATTCGCTGTAATGATTGGAACTCTTGCTGTGATTAATTGGGCATTCCATTCTGGATTAATTGCTGTTTTATTTTCATTTGCTTTTGGTTTCATGATCATTGCAATAGATGAATTAATGGGAATGATTTTATTTTCAGTGTGTGATGCTAGTTTTAACTGTGTGTATCCTTCAAATTGATATTGTTCACTTGTATTCACACAATTAACTTTAAAAAATGGCGCATATTTTTTTAAAGCAGATAGAGCGATTGGAATCAATTCAAGTGGCATAATAAGAGAATAAAGATTGTCATGATAAAGACAGTAAAACAAACTAATGATTCGACCTTTAGGATTACAATGCGCACCCATGATACTTTGATTATCTTTGAGCGTATCCAAGTTACAAGTCAGTTGTCCTTGTAAAAATGTCTTCGCATCAATTCCTTCTATGCTGATGCTGCCATAATGGGGTAATTGATAAATCATAGAATTATCTCAACGATGAATGATGTCCACTTTATCATAAGCACTTGTGAAAATAACCTCTCGAAAAGAGGATAAGATGCGGTTATGCTATGCCGCACACTTCTGAGGATACAATAATGACTTCGAAAAAAGCGTTGCTTTTAGTTGATTTACAAAATGATTTTTGCCCAAATGGCGCACTTGCTGTCAAAGAAGGTGATCAAGTCATTCCCATTGCGAATGAATTAAAATCTCATTTTGAGCATGTGATTGCGAGCAAAGATTGGCATCCGAGTGACCATACTAGTTTTGTTGATAACCATCCAGGGCACAAGCTTTTTGAGCTTATTTCATTGAATGGTATACCGCAGGTTTTGTGGCCTGCGCACTGCGTACAACATTCTAAAGGGTCAGAGTTTCATCCTACACTGCAACAATCTGGAATAGAAAAAATTATTTATAAAGGGACAGATAAAAATATCGATAGCTATAGTGTGTTTTTTGATAATGCACATTTGAAAGATACGGAATTGAATAACTATCTGCATTCTTTGGGAGTAGAAGAGATTTATATTATGGGTTTAGCGACTGATTATTGCGTGAAATATACTGCATTAGATGCGGTGAAACTTGGGTATAAAGTGTATGTGATTGAAGATGGTTGTCGGGGAGTTGAGAGGGAAGAGGGTGATGCCGCTAAAGCAATAAGTGAGATGCGTGATGTGGGCGTCGAGATTATCAATTCAGCCGATGTTTAACTTGTTGGCTTAGCTCAACAACCAAAAATAGATTATTGAATATCTTCACTCAGTGTTAATGGTTCAAGTAAGATTCTTCGTGTGGCAATAAATTTATTTCCAAATCTCTTAATTCCATCATCTCTCATTGCAGTTGCATAATTTGTTAAATAGTTGTTCAGACTGTCTTCGGAATCTAAATCGTATCTGGCAGTAATTTTGGTTTGATTAGAGTCTTCTGTGATTTTTTCTTTAGCAATTACAGCTGATTTAAAGCCATCATATTGCAACATTTTTTTTGCATGTACGACTAGCCAATTGTAATAATCCTCAAAAATTTCATTTTCTATAGTTAAATTTACTTCGTATGTAATCATATTCACTCCATTATTTTTTTAATTAATTTATTTCATCATTTATCAAAATTTCAAATCACCCAAACATAATATGTATTAACATCATTTTCGGATAACTTTTCGACTAAAACTAACTGCTGATATTGCTTGTTTTCAGTTTCACTATTTCGTGCTTTCACTAATAAATACTCCAAAGCTATGCGTTTTTTCAGTAACAGTAACCTTTCCGCAGCCTTGTGGAATGATTAACAATTCGAGACTTACAAGTGTTTTCTTTAAATATTATATGTTTTAGTGTTGTCTGCTCTCTTCGATTCTTCAACACTCTGTGTATTTTTATCCGAAAGATTTTTAACAAAGCCACACCAATTATTTAGACCAGACTCTTCTCTATAAAATTCTGTTAAATGCTCACGAGAAAAAAATTCCATCTCATCACTGTTAGCTTTTTTTAACGTAATAGCCCAAAAAATTTTCCGGAGATAAAAGATTTTTTATAGGAATAATTGTATAATCAGCTGCAAAACTATTATTAGTTTTAACAGTGCCCGATTTAAGAGAAGCTTTAATACACAATTCAACTTTATCTCTATTCTCGTCGGGTATTTTATATTCCAATATTACTGCCATGCTGTCTTTTCTTGAGTATTCGTTTTTGTCAATATGAAAAATTCCGCCATCGCATGATTCATGAGCGTTCAAAGCATATTTTGTATAACATTTTTTAAATTCAGGTGAATCATAGATCTTCGCTGAAATAAGTCTCATGAGGCTGGTATAAAGCTGGCATTGTATTTCTTTTACCATTAATCACGTGATATAAGCTGGTTTTGTTCAAGTGCATCACCTGTTGTGTATCATGTTTCTTTCCGTTTCTGTGCACTTTAACCTCCTCATGAATTTTTAAAAGCCGACGAGAATATAACAAAACGGTAACCATTTAGGAATATACATTGCTGAACGTTTACGTTCATTCGAGGGTATAGCTTTCTAAATTTTTACCACGTTTGAGACGTCTAGTAATAGTGAGGTTTTACTGCCATTGGATTGGTTTCTGGAGAAGAACCAGGCCAAAACCTGTACAAAAACTATCAATATCATGATACTGTGTGTATAATATGTTCGACTTTTAATCAAAATTAATATCATATAGTTGCACAAGCTCGTCGAAAGCTAACTAAAACCAGTGCTCCCAAAATCTGAGGAGAGTCGTATGCATGTGAGGTCTGAATTTAAAATGTTATTGCGTCCTCGGAAAACTATTGGCAGAAGTAGATTGTTTTCTCCCTTTACTCCTTCCCTGAGTGACAGCTCGCAATATGATGGCTCCTTTATAGATCATAATGGAGAGCTTCAGTATCTACAGACTTGTAAAGATTTCCCTTATTATATTCCACCTCTGCTTCCCAAAAACCCGGTTGATGTGAGAAGTTTTGCTTTTAACTCTGCTCCTTTATCACAGTCTAACCCCTTAGGCAAAGTGGCTGAAGGCTGTAGTCATTCCGTTTACAGAGCACGAGCACCCTCTGGAAAAATTTATTATATAAAAGACCTAAGCCAAAGTAACCTGCATGGTTTGCGTGATGAACATACGGCGCAATTTATTGCTCATCAGGAAACCTTTGCTAGCTGGCTGATGTTTCATATCTTTGGGCCTGAACTGATCCCTGAAGTATTTCCAGTGAAATTTAAAGATAAATGGGGGATAGCTTCTTCTGAAATAAAATACTTTGGAACGCTGCATCACTTAGCTCAGCAATTGGGTTATTCAGATTTGCAAATAGAGGATGGAGAGTCAGCACTGAAGGTCCTTAATGGGCAAACATTTCTCATGCTCCCAGAGGGGAAAGAACCCATCAGAGTGAAAGGTCGCATTACATTAAAGGTAGCTCTGCATCTTCTGGTTGCTCACTATGATTTAGAAAATAGCCACAAGAATATCTTTATGAAACTGATTCCCGATCCTTTGCATTATAGACAGGTAGCCTGTCCTGGTATGTTTGATCTGGGTTGTGTTTTTGATCCGTTTCAAATGACTAATTATATTAGGACTTGCTCAGATCCATCCAAAAAAGCGGAGCTTGCGGCACAATTAGCAATTAACCCAGTGGATGCGCATATTCATGAGTTAAATGTAAAAGATTATGAGAAGATCACAGATCGATTTTTTGCGAAGCAAACTGCTTTTAGGCGATTGGCTGGCTTACAGCGTTCACAAATTGAATTCGGACTAGAATGGTTTAAAGAAAATTCACCTGAAGAAGCCCATAGCTTTATTAAAGATAAGATTGCAAATTATCTTTATTGCAGCACAGACCTGGCTAATTCGGTGTCTCATGAGATTACAAATTTAATAAAGACGAGAGCGTATGATAAAGAACCCGTTTTTGAGCGAGGAGCAACGACTTTAAAAAGATAGACTGGGATAAGTATTTTTAACCTTTTATTATTTTAATCCTTCATTTTCTCGAAATTATTTTTATTCGAAGATTGATGGCTTACGGTAAATGGCGTGCTACTAATCTCAATCGCACCGCCATTCAGCAATTTAAAATAATCATAACTCATATAAAAAGTGCCTCTATCCCCAGCCAATCCAGTCACAGAATTGCGAATCGTAAAAATGCCTTTATGTTCGACTTGTCCATCATTCGTTTTTTCAATAGCAATTGCATGATCATTAAAACCCGTGATAATCATCGCATGTCCACCAAACAAAGGTTTTTCTTCATCAGGAACATTATCATCATTTAATTTGCGTATATCTTCTTTAACCTGTTCTGTCACAACCCAAGTATCATGATCGGTTTGATAGTTACCCATCGCACCGAGATATTGAAATAACTCACCATTCACATCGAGCACGTGCTCAATCACGACGCGATGACCATTAGCAAGCGCAAGTTTCACATTCATGACGACATTATCTTCATGTGCTCTTTTTGAAAAAGCATTATTGAAGTTAAGTAAAGATTTCCAATAAACTTGATGATTCATGGGTTCAGCAAAGCGAGAAAAATCTGCGATAGTCATGGGAGCACCTTTATCATCATGACGATGTAAAGGATATTCATAAATTTTCCTTTCACTTCCGCAACCTTGAGTTTTTTGTGTCTCCATGGTGATGACACCATATTTTTGGATTTGACCAAGTACAGTTTCATGATCAGAACCATTCCATCCACTATCATGTTCTTCATCAATTGATTCAAGATAAGCGCCTAATTCTAAGTTACATAATTGACTAATGTAATCACCTTTTTTTAGTAAGGCATCAATGCTGCCAGTGATTGCGAATGTAACGCAACTTCCCCATTCACCTTGATTTAGAACGGGAACATTTTCCATCCCTAAATTAACATTTGATGGTAGTGTTGTTGTGGTGTAAGCATGTTTAATGTTGAGTGATTTAACATGATTGGCGAGATAAGTTTTCGCTGCTTTAGAAAAATTAATTTTTTGTAAAGTAATTGGTTTGATAACTGTTACTTGCGATGCTTTTGCATTAAGTTTAATTGCGCCAGGAATAGTACCTGAAATGGTTACATTTGGTGAGGCTGCAAGATTTGTTGATAGGATGAAACTAGTCAGTAAAAAAATTGGATAAGATTTCATTTATTATTCCTCGTTATAATAAAAAGCCGCTCACCCTGAGGAGGCGCTCCTGAGCTTGTCGAAGGATTTGCGCCGTCTCGAAGGGCGTGTTATCCATTTCATCAAATCCATAGGATCTTGAATAAACCCTTCAGCTGGCCACATCAAAGGGTCAACATTCTCTTCAATATAACCATAAAGTGCAACAACCATACGCGTACCAGCAGCTTGACTGGCGAGTGCATCAGTCAAAGCATCACCTACATATAAACAATGTTCTGGTTCAACATTCATTTGTTTTAATGCATGTAAAATAGGATCAGGATGTGGCTTTGCTTTAGCAAGTGTATCACCACAAACGACAGCTTTAGGACGATGTGCGATTTGCAAAGTTGTTAATAATTGATGAGTTGATAAGCTATGTTTATTCGTAACAATTCCCCATGGAATTGAAGCTGCTTCTAAAGTCTGTAACACATTTTCCATGTTGGGAAAAAAACATGTGTGTTGCGCATTTTGTTGTTCATAAAAATCGTAAAAACGTTGTTTTAATGTTTCGAAATGAGTTGAATCTTCAGTAATGCCAAAACCTTCTTTAACCATCATGCGCGCACCATGACTGATGTATGTACGAAATATCGCTTTATCAATCATTGGTAATTCATGTTC
>Ga0207102_1158_pt1 | contig 12524 bp, 11 predicted proteins | sample Alteio_BWMinHeat_80_FD_153573 | JGI IMG/M metagenome (GOLD analysis project Ga0207102, IMG submission 153573) | Enriched cells from forest soil in Barre Woods Harvard Forest LTER site, Petersham, Massachusetts, United States -... | ecosystem: Environmental > Terrestrial > Soil > Temperate forest >... | reverse complement strand
CCTGATTTCATTATTTAATAGTGGTGATGAAAGACTGCTGCGTAATGCGATGAATGCAATGGACAATTCGCGCAGGCCGGAAGGCGTGACTCTCAGTCGGCATCCTTCGTATACACAACAGTATATACCAACATTTTCTCTGTGGTATATCGGAATGTTGCACGATTATATGATGTATGGAAGAGATAGTACTTATTTAAAAAATAAACTTTCAGGAGAGCGGCAGATCCTTAATTATTTCAGAAATTATCAGGGGAAGGATGGCTCTGTACGAGGTGTGCCTTACTGGATGTTTACTGATTGGGTAGAAAAGAAAGGCTGGATATCAGGCACAGGTCCGGTAGGGAAGGATGGGAGTTCTTCTTTAATTGATCTTCAATTACTATGGGCTTATGAACTGGCAGCTGACCTGGAATCAAAGTTCGGTATGCAGGCTTATGCGGCACTTTATAACAAATATGTTGTTCAGCTAAAGAAAACAATACGTAATAAATATTGGGATGAAAAACGGAAACTATTTGCAGACAGACCCGAAAAGGATTTATTTTCACAACATGCAAATGCGCTGGCGATCCTTACTGGCACAGTTGACAATTTGGGAACTGCTACTTTAGCACGACAAATTCTTTCAGATACCACACTTGCACCCGCTTCTATTTATTTCAAATTTTACCTGCATCTCGCACTGATTAACGCAGGTCTCGGTAATGATTACCTGAACTGGTTAGGCTTATGGAGGGAAAATATAAAAATGGGAATGACTACCTGGGCCGAAATACCTGATATTAATAATACCCGCTCTGATTGTCATGCATGGGGTGCAAGCCCGAATATTGAATTCTTCAGAACAGTTTTGGGAATAGACAGCGATGCGCCTGGTTTTGCCAGGGTAAAAATTGAACCACATTTGGGTGCATTAAAGAATATACAGGGAGAAATTCCTCATCCTATGGGTAAGATAGGAGCAAGATATTTATTTGAAAATGGAAAGTGGAAGATTCAAATAGATTTGCCTTCTAAGACTACCGGAAGTTTAATTTGGAAAAGCAAATTATATCCATTAAAAGAAGGAGTGAATAATTTTTATTTTTAAGATTTCATATTAAAGCTCTCAACCTAATTTTGAACTTTTTTCGTTTGTAATGGTTATATAGTCAGAAATAAATTACCGGAATTAGGCAGTTAATAAAAGTAAAAAGGTGGAAAAAATGCATTCAACTTTAAATTGTACAATTTGCGGATCTCCTTTATATAATACGGATCAATGTATTAATGAATTCATTTATCACTGTTCATCCGAAGCAGCGAGGTTTTGGGATTATGACAGGGGAAGCGTAGGCGAGACAAAAGCAAAGGAACACTGGGACAAATCCTTGCAGGAAGTTCCCAATACGAGTCATACATGAAATCCGGTATTTTAAAGCGATTATTTATCTGTTCTTGAGGACAAAAATTCCAGTCCATTCTTATCCGGCAACGTTTGTTTCCCCGAATTTTTATCAAAAACCATTGATTGATAAGTCTGTGTATTATATGCCGGCCAATCCGGTAAGTCTTTATTATTTGGGTTAGAACTGAAAATAAAATTTATCCAATAGTTCGACATCATATCAGCTAATTGGAAATCTATCGGCTCCCAGGGGCGGTTAAGGAATTTTAAATTATCCATTACATAGGCCACTTCTCCTGTATGAAAAGCCCCGTATTTTACAAAATCAGCGGTAGCGGGTAACTTTCTTGCAAAATAGTATACAAAGACGGGAGATTTACCCTGAGTGCTTTGTATGTTTGCCCATTTGTATCCTGAAACTGCGAAAATTATATCCCTGCTAAATATAATTTGAGATCTTATTGCTTCTTCATCAGTATTTGCAGGGAAATATTTTAAAAATTCATCTGCATCTTTCCCGTACTTCTCCCTGGCTTCTTTTTGAAAAATTTCTTTATTTTTAAATCCATTCACAAAACTTTCGTCAGCATTCCATCCAATGATAAGCGGAACATTATTCTCTTTCTCTTCTGCAAAAATTTCCGGTACAGATTTGGGCAAAACATATCCATCAGTTATTGGACGGTATTGTGCCTGAAACTTTATTAGTTGTTCAGCAGGAATTTTACGGAGATCTGCCAATGAGCTGGCGTGGACATAACTTGCCAGATCAAGGCCCTGTTTTTCAGCCTCATTCAGATTATTAGTTTTCATGATAAAAAAGGAACCGCTTTCTGCAATGCCTTTATTAAAAAGCCCTTTTGCAACTGGTGATGCGACAAGGCAATTGACGCTCATGGAACCTGCCGACTGTCCATCAATAGTAACATTATCAGGGTCTCCTCCAAAAGAAGATATGTTTTTTTTGATCCATTGCAGCGCGGCTATTTGATCTAGCAGGCCATAATTTCCGGATGAATGATACGGTGCTTCTTCGGTAAGATCGGGGTGTGCAAGAAACCCAAATACACCAACCCTGTAATTGACAGATACAAATATGATCCCCTTCTTAGCAAGGGCTTCTCCATCATAAATAGGAACAGCAGTCCCGCCACTCGAAAAGCCACCTCCATATATCCATACGAAGACAGGTCTGTTGTCCCCCTTCGCAGCACCTGACCATATATTCAGATAAAGGCAATCTTCACTGATTGGTCTTTCAGGTATCAGAAACTCAGGCGTATAAACCATAAAGGGAACAGGCTTAGCCTGCATGGGGCTTGGTCCGAAACTTTCACATTTTCTAACTCCGTGCCAGGGAATTGCAGGCTGAGGAGTTTTCCATCGCAATTCGCCGACCGGTGGAGCTGCAAATGGAATTCCCTTGTAAGCAATTACATTACTCGTCTCACTTTTTACACCTGAAATAAGCCCAGTCTCTGTCATTATTGGATCACTGTGAAGACTGGCTTTTATTGAATGCCTGAATGAAAATGAAAGCAGCAAAATTACTGACAGAAGCAAACTTATTCCAAGGACAGTTGATTTATTCAAAATCTTTATTTTTGAGGTCATTGTGAATTAATGAATATAAGAAAAAGATTATTATCATTAAACTTTTAAATGAGTAACAATTCAATCCAATGCATGAGAGAAGTCTGGGAAATTACATTTCTCCAATAAAACATTTATTTAAAAATTAAAGTTTGAGCTAAAAAGCAAACTGAGAGTAGAAATATTCGGATTACCCGTATAAGTAAATCTTTTAATCAGATCTATTCGCAGGAAAGAAAAAATATTATAAATCCCAACACTGGCTTCTACATACGGCACCCTGTTGAGACTAAAAGTGGATGTGACTCCGTTGGTTGTGGGAAATAACATCTGGTCTGGATTGTAATCTGGATTATTTTCATTTCTAAGCCCCCCATATAAGATTTTTGCCGCAATGACTTCTCGGAGCCTTAATTTTTTTAAAAGGGGCACCTTATTAAAAAAGAACCCGTTGAAATAGTGATCGATATTAAGACCGGCATAATGATCACTTACGAATTCCTCCACATTCATAAGATTATAGGAATAGTAACTATAAAAATAGGACTTATTTGCAGGGTGAATAATCAGTAGTGGGAATGGCAACGTACCTGCCAGATAACTTGCGCTCAGTCTGACATCGGAAAACCCCAGAGGTGAAATGGAAACACGTTTGAATAATTCAAAGTGAAGGGCGTCATAATTATATTCACCACCATATAGTCCTTTAATTCCCTTTGAATATTGAAAAGTAAATACAGGGTATGTATTTATAATATTTCTCCTGGCGGCTTTGTTTTCAAAAAACTGCTCTTTCGGAGCCCAACGTATGGACAATGATATCTCACCGGTTGTAATTTGAGGTATGGTATCAAGTTTTGTAGGATAAGGTTCATTGACATAATAAAGCGTTCCGGCAGGTTGCTGCCTCCAGTACTTAGTGCTGAGTATATATGATAAATGGCTTTCATATTCATGTACATATGAAAACCTGAAAATGTCACTATATAGCCAATTTGAATTGTAACCCCGACTGAAGGAAGTCAAAAAGCTGTTACCATTCGAAAAAATATCTTCCTGGCCCGGATTCTTTATATCATGTAAATAACTGGCCTGAATATAATTGAATGGAAATTTATAAATAGAATGATTGTTGAAAGAATAAGATCCGCTCAATTTATATTTAAAGCGTTCATCTTTAAATCCATATCCAAGATAACCGTCAGCAAAAAAACGCGTACTAAATTCTTCATTTGTCCTCCCACCGAATTGTAATCTTTGACCTTCAACTGTATTGAAGGAGTAAAATGTACGGAGAGGTCCTATATCAAATTTTCCGGCAGATTTATAACCGACAAAATATAAGGATGCCCAGTCCATCAGCCTGTTGTAAGTGCGCAATTTTAGCAGGCTGTCGGCATTTACATAAGTTGTGATCTCAGATTCGCTTAGCGAATCTGGCCTGTTCGCAGACCAGAATTGATCCGACTGATGAGTTGAAAATTGTAAACTGTCTAATGTCGGTCCCTGAAACAGACTATCAGCTAAAGTAGAATCTGCGAAATGAAAGATTGAAATTTTTCGTTCTCCGAAAAAACCTGCGCTTTTGGGGAAAGGGCTTAAAAAAGCAACAATATCAGATTCGGCCAAATAATATCGTTGCCCTGAGTCCTTCTTAAAATCCTGTTTTACCAGGAAATTTCTTACATAATTTAAATTTGCATGCTTACTTACTCCCAACTCTGCTCTTGCGACTGCGTAATTTCCATCAAGTGTAATGAATAAAGTCCCTCTGAAAAGCAAATCTTCCGGGTTTCTGGGAGTAAAATATAACTTAACGATTTTTGTTCCGTTTTCAATTATTGTATCCCTGATAAAATACATGTACAGACTCGGAGCAATATTTGATATCGGGCTCGTAAATTGGAGGGTGAAAGCGGAAATTGTATTATCATAAATATCGATATCGTTATAAAGAAAAAGTAAAGCACCACTTATTCCTTTCATGTCAATGTATTTCCCATAATCCACTGACTTCTTTGCAATGATAATTTTTTTAAACTTTTCGGGTTCTTTGCGATAATAGTTTCTTGAAAGAATTTCCTGTAAGTATACCGAATTGAGCGATTTTCCGGGGACTATCGTTGTGTCAGTATTTTCAAAAAAGAAGTGTAATTTTTTTAAAATAAAATTCTGGGTGATATTGGCCCAAGGGCCATCTGTAAAAAGCCTTGTCTTCTCATATTTATCATATGAAGAATAGTTAAATGCGCCCGGCCCGTTTTTTGATTTGTTCGCTATGACAAGTCTTATCAGGTCAACTGCAGGGTTATTTTTATTGTGGTATTTACCTCTTTTTGCATTTACAATAACATCTTCCAGTTCGGTATAAGATTTTGAAAGAAAAATTGTTAATTCCTGTGTTGGATTTGATGAAAGATTGCGGGTGACTGATTGATAACCTGTAAAACTAAAGATTATAATTTGAGCATTCTTAGCCGCAACAAGGGAGAATTTACCATCAGCATCCGATAGTCCTCCAATCCGGCTGTTTTTGATAATGATACTTACATTAGGCAGAGGGGAATGAGTTGCAGAATCCAATACTCTTCCTGTTATTGTTTTAGTCTGGGCATCTCCGAATTTGGCAAATGCGAGAATAATCAGACATATAGTAACATGTTTTAAAATGAGAATAATTTTTAGGAGGAGGACATGATGCGACCTTTCTTGGTGACAAAGGTAAGCATGGATTCAAACAGATATTTTGAATGGATAATTCAGTTTAAGAAAACTTTATCTGTCTCAACATCCCAATGAGATATCAGGAGTTCGAAACGATGCTGTTCAGCTTTTTTTAAGGCCTCCAGATCGGGATACAATTGTTTTTTATAGGGTTCTGTGAGATTTTGGTCGAAAGCCTGTACTACGGTTTTGAATACAATGATCACTCTGAAATCCCAGCGCGTATCTTCACCGCTATGTAATATGGGTTTTGATGCTGTAACGCTAATAATATCACCTTTTTCAATTGCTTTTTTTAAAAGAGGATAATGATTAGCCTTCCATAAACCAATGAATTCATCTGCATAGCCCCATTTTACTTTATAAAATCCTTCAACCGTAAAATATTCGCCTGAAGCTGTTATGTTTTGTTGGGAATATCCTATTGATGATAATATAAAAATAGCAAAAAGCAAAATGATTGATAGTTTTTTGATTTTAGGAATTAGCATGAAATACGTTTTGAGGTAATTAAATATTTAAGCTGTCTCCCAAATTACTTTAAAACAAGGAATTGTTCGTTATTAAAAATGCCGACCTTTAAAATCCTTGGAAAGAAGATTAAAAAGCAGGAACTTTAAGAAAGGAATATATATGAAGAAGTGGATGCAGTCAAAAATTATAATTATCCCCGGTATTTTGATTGGTGCTGTTGGGGGATATTGTTATTATCATTTTGCCGGCTGTGTAAATGGGACTTGTATGATTAGTTCGAAACCCTTGAACAGCATTTTATATTTTGGTTTTATGGGAGGATTATTTTCGAGTGTGTTTAAAAAGCGATCCAATGGAAACACAAAATGAACGAAAAACATTTGCCGAAATAATTAAGGGTGATAAACCAGTTCTTGTTGATTTTTCGGCAGAATGGTGCGGTCCATGCAAAATGATGCCGCCTATCCTGAAAGAATTAAAACAATTGACAGGAGACAAACTTACTATCCTTACAATGGACATTGATAAAAATCCCAATGTTGCCGCATCATATAATATTCAGAGTGTTCCTACTATGATTCTCTTTAAAAAGGGAGAAATTAAATGGAGAGAAAGCGGTGTGATGCAGGCCAGACAACTGAAAGCGGTTTTCGATCAGAAGGTATAGATGCCGTTTTAATTTCCTGTTATGAATTTACTGAAATGCTTATTGGGATTGGCTCTATTTTTACTATTTGAAGCCTCCTTATTCGGACAAAATAACTGGGTACTTCAAAAAGAGAAAGATGGAATTAAAATCAGTAGCCGGCATGCTTTTTCTTCCCAGTTTGATGATGTTCATGTCGAGGCAGATCTGCCTGGGAATATAGAACAACTGAAATCGATCTTACTTGATATCAGTCATTATAAAGACTGGAGCTATGCGATGAAAAAATCGATTTTAATTAAACAACTCGGACCAGATAAACTTATCTATTATTCAGAGATTGAAGTACCGTGGCCAGCGACCGACCGGTATTTTTACGCAAATTTTGATTTAAAGGAGGATTCAGTAAGTCATTCAATTAAACTGGTTTCTGTAAATATCCCTGATTATCTTCCGGCTTCCAGGGATTTACTTCAGGTGACCTCTGTCAAAGGTATTTGGAATATTTCTACCATTTCCAAAAGAGCTGTACATGTGGATTATATTCTGGAACTGAATCCGGGAGGAAATCTTCCTGCGTGGGTTCTTAATTTATTTTCCACTAAAGGCCCCCTGGAAACTTTTGAAAATATAAAACAAAAGATGAAAGCCCTTAATCCCTAGCGATTGATTTCAATAACAGTATTTCATATAGAATTAATTAAGTGGTTATTTTCAAGACCTACGAGAAATTAATTCAATCAGATTTATAATCTTTCTTTTTTATTTGTCCCTTTTGGGAAACCTCATTCGTCATTACATTATACATTCATTTAAAAAAGAAAATCATGAAAGAGTATTTATTACTATTAAGGGGCGGAAAGCCTATGTCAGCAAAATCAGAAACTGAAAACAAAGCGGAAGCAAAGGCCTGGGGCGCTTATATGAGCAAACTGGGTGAGAAAAATCAATTCGCAGGTGGTCTGCCTTTAGTTGCCGGGGGAATGGTTGTTTCAGCAAATGGTACTTTATCTGAGCCTGTGAATTCAGGAAAGGAAGGAATTGTTGGCGGATACCTTATTATCAAAGCCGACAATCTTCAGAAAGCTGCAGAATTGGCGAAGGATTGTCCGCACATCGGAAATGAAGGCAATATAGAAATAAGGGAAATTGCTCCTATGCCCGCGATGTAGCTTATTAAAAGTGGGTGTGCCATGTAAATAAAAATGGCACACTCATATTTTCATTATTCATTTCAGCCATACGATTAAGAATTTTTTACGGGTACTGTGAGTATTATAGTTATTACACTGCCAACTGATCCGCCCGGCTTTCCCAAATTATAATCGCTGCGATTGATTGTGAATTGTCCTGCAAAAACACCCATTGATTCTTTATTCGTAAAAGTGAATGGGACATTGACAGGCTTAGTAATTCCTTTTATGGTCAAATCTCCACTCGCTTTAAATCCTTTGTCTGTTTTTTCGATTTTCTTAGATTTAAAACTTATCCTGGGATATTTATCTGTATTCAACCATTCTTCCTTGTTACGCAGGTCACTATTGCGGAGGCTTACCCCCGTACTGACAGTTTTGGCATCAATACTTGCTTCAATGGAGCTGCCCGAAAGACTCTTTTCATTAAAATTTATTGTAGCCTCCAGTCCTGTGAAACTCCCATGTACAGTACCGAACGGGCCATGTACAGTGAAATTCACCTTTGCGTTCGTTGTATCCACTTTCCAATTACCGGTTACCGGAATTGTAAGGATGATAGCGGATGCAGCAAGGACTTGTTTAAAATTCATATGCTTCATTTTTTTATTGATTGCGTAATATGGATTCATTTGGTTTTGCTTTTTCTGTAAGAAAGGTGTGAATCCCTGCTTAGAAATCCACACCTTCCTTATATTCCGAGATTCCGTTGAGCATGGAGTAATAGGCATCTACTCATGCTTAAAAATAAGATGATCATCTTTTTCATAAATCATCAGTTTATCCATCAAATAAATTTATTACTACGAAATGGGTAAAAAACATTGGAGTTAACTGATAGAACAAATAGTTTTTGACATCAGATTTTGATTAGGAACTATATGATGCAGATGAATTATTCCCGATTTAAAAAAAACAAAATACCAAGGTTTATTTTTTATGAAATATAATTTTAATTGAGTACGGCAACCGATGAACGATAGTTGCGTGATGAATTTCGCCTCTGTTACCGGTTACCAATAAGTATTCATGCATTCTCATTTGATGATGATAATATTCTACATATTAATCAGAATATCTTCTCAACTCGTCATTATTTAAAGTTGCAGACCTCCTCCTTAGTCCCCGAAATATGAACTTCAAAAACAATGCCGCGAGAGTTTATCTTTAATAGTTAAATAGATTATTGAAAATGCAAAGAAGGCGGTTTGCGATTTTAACAGGGTGGGTAAACTGTTAAAAGAGAATGGACTTATTTTTTGTTATCATGCCCACGGATACGAATTTCAATCTAACAAAAACGAATACCGGTGGATTGAGGAAAGGCACAATAAAAAACCTAACCGGTCTTGGTTCTCCCGATACCATGAGCATTAGTTGCCTTAAAAATTTGAACGAATAATTATACTGTTGTCAGTTTATGCAATTTCCTCAATCTTAATGAAAGCATTATCCTGAAAATACCAATGCTGATGAACGCCAATCCGGTCCAAATGATAATTGTTGCGCCGGCAAATATCGGATTCCATAAAAGCATAAAGGAAAACAATATTCCCAATACAGCTATCAGTAACATCCAACCCCAATCTTTTGATCCGTAGGTTTTCAAATCAAAAGCAGCACCCATAGCCATAACAGAACGGAACAAAACTGCGAAACCTACAAATAATGGTAAAACAGCTATGGTAATTCCCGGGTTTGACATTAGAATGAATCCCAGAATAAGATCGATAATACCTCCCGTCAATGCCCAACCCCAACCTTCCAGTTGACCCCTGTTAGAAACGGCATATAAAATTTCAAATATTCCGCTTACAAAAAATGCCACACTGAATAATATTGCCAGTGCCAGATACGACTCAAGAGGCGTTTTGAAAACCCAGAAACCTACTACAACGAAGAAAATTCCGGATAATAAGGATATCCACCAATACTTAACTGCAGTCTTTACGGTTTTTAGAATGGAAGTTGCCATGGTAATTGATTTATTAGGATGAAAAATAAATGCTATTACTTCTGGGTGCGGAGGAATATAAGGGGCCGGAGGAATATAAGGGGCCGGAGGAAATTCAATCTTATCGGCAGAAATATGAAGTTAATATTTTTTATAAATACACAAGAATATTAAACTATTATTTTTTTTAGCAATAACATAGTTAATCTTCTCACTTACAGGCCTTGCATTTATTGATGGTTTCGTAACTTTAAGAGAGACTTAAAAATAAAGACAATGATTTACAAATTTGAAAAACCCGTTCATGGTTCTATCGGATTGGAAAAATACCAATGCACCATAGAATGGCGTAATGGAAAATTTATTTCCGATGAACCCGTGACATCCGGTGGAAAGGATCTTGGCCCGGACCCATATAGCCTGCTACTTTCATCACTGGCTTCCTGTACACTCGCGACCTTACGCATGTATATTGATCGAAAGGGCTGGAATATACCTTCAATTTCAGTAAATGTCAATATGTATTCAGAAAAAAAAGAAGGTAAAGAAACCACTGTTATCGATCGCGATGTCATATTTTCTGCAGACACACCCGAAGAACAAAAGACCAGGTTGCAGGAAATTGCATCTGCTTGTCCCATATCCAAAATCCTTCAAAATGATATAAAGGTGAGAACTTTCGTTTTCAGGGACGGAGAAACAAAAACGATTAAATATGCCAACGGGGAAATAACTGTCGGATGGAAGCCTGATTTTTGTCAGCATTCCACGCGCTGCTGGACCCAGCTTCCACAGGTATTCAAGCCTTCAGAAAGAAAATGGATCGATCCGGACGGTGCAGCTCCTGAACGAATTGAACAACAGGTGATGGCATGCCCCTCAGGCGCACTGACTTTTAAGTTCAATAAATAGTATGTTTGTTATAACATACTATGCTTTTTAATTCATTCCCGTTTTTAATATTTTTCTTAGTTGTAACCATTGCTTATTATGTCATACCTCACAAATGGCGCTGGTTATTATTGCTTATAGCGAGTTGTTATTTTTATGCTTTTTTAATCCCGGCTTATTTACTCGTTCTGTTTCTGATAATATCAATAGATTTTGCTGCGGGATTATTAATTGAATCAAACCAGGGTAGGTTGCGCAGGTTTTATTTGGGATTGAGCATTCTGAGTAATCTGACAGTTCTTGGAATTTTTAAATATCATAATTTCTTTGTCGAAAATATCAATCATCTAACAGGCTTATTTTCTTCCAAACCGGTATCATTTGCCATCTGGGAACTGGCACTTCCCGTAGGACTCTCATTTCACACTTTCCAGGCTATGTCCTATACGATCGAAGTCTACAAGGGGAAACAAAAAGCAGAAAGAAAATTCGGCATATACGCATTGTACGTTATGTTTTATCCGCAGCTGGTTGCTGGGCCAATAAAACGCCCTCAACATCTTATTCCACAATTTTATCAAATACATCCGGTTAGCTATAATGGAATATCAGCAGGGCTAAAATGGATGCTATGGGGATTTTTTATGAAAGTGGTTGTGGCCGACCGCCTGGGGATTTATGTAGATTACATTTTTAAAAATGCAGATGCGCACAGCCGGCTGGCACTCCTCACTGCTGTCTTCTTTTATTCATTTCAAATCTTTAAGGGCAGAGAATTAAATCGATACAAATCAGAATATGTTTTGATCCATTCAAACCGGTTGCGCTCATTTACAATGGATCTTATCTCAGGGTGTGAACGATAATACGGCAGAAGAACGGAGAGCTCGTCCAATCCATTTTCATTTTTCTCAAAAGCAGTAGGGTTGAGATCAAGTATAATCTGTTTAGGGGAATATCTCCGATATATCATATTTAACAATGCCAGTGAATATCTCAGTCTCTGCTTATCTTTTCCAGCATTATAGGTTGTGGTATGCAACAAGTCAGAAATAACCGGAGATGCGTAATGATGTGCAGCCCTGGAAGATCCCAAAATAATCGTTTCTGAAATACAGGAATCAATAATATAAGTAGTCCTCCCCTGTTCTCCATGACGAATTTTAGAATAATAGTGTTGCAAAATAGCTCCCAAACCCTTGTCAATGAGTATTAAGACACTCAGTACTATGAATATTTTCCGGAAGAAATTACTTTTATTCATTCGGGATTTAAAATTGAAAGTAGATAAACTGGCTTCCATCAAACACTCCAAAAAGCAGAATAACTATTATCAATCCAATACATGTCGTCAAGCGTATCCATTCTTTCGGGTTATGCAGCAATTGGAATCTGCCAGAAAAAAACTCAGAGATAAATTCTGTGGAGATAATACTGAATATTCCCAGGAATGAATAAACCAGCAGGGAACGCTCATCAAATTCTCCCCCAATCGATTGAATAGTATTCGGGCTGCATATCCTCTTAATTATAATGAACGCTTCATGAATATTTTGCGACCTGAAAAATATCCAGCACAAACTGACGGACAGAAATGTTGTGGTTATTCCGATATATTTTGAAAAAATGAGCCGGGGCACAACCTTTCGTTTCAGATAT
>Ga0207102_1157_pt1 | contig 12532 bp, 14 predicted proteins | sample Alteio_BWMinHeat_80_FD_153573 | JGI IMG/M metagenome (GOLD analysis project Ga0207102, IMG submission 153573) | Enriched cells from forest soil in Barre Woods Harvard Forest LTER site, Petersham, Massachusetts, United States -... | ecosystem: Environmental > Terrestrial > Soil > Temperate forest >... | reverse complement strand
TTGCCACTATTTCCCTGCCTGGCAACGCTCACATTCCACAAGTCATTCATCAAAAAGCAGATGTGACAAATGAACATTGCCAGAAGAGGCCGATTTACGGCAACGACAGGCCATAAAACTGCATGAATCCCCAATGTTTTTGCAGCGCTTTTCGGTGGCTCCAGGCGCTTTTGGATGTTTCAAGGCAGTTGGAGGCAGTTTTAACAGGTCGGTTTCACGACTTGCCGCTTTTTACCGTGTCAAATCGTTGCCAACGACCCATCGGAAGCTCCAGCACGGCCAAGCCGCAACTTACAACAGTATCCCAGATTCAGTAGTTCCAAAATTCAGCCACGGATCAAACACGGATTGAACACGGATAAGAAAAAGGCATGGTTTCCGCTTGGATTCTTGTGACCTTTCTTCTTCTCATCCGTGTTTTGTCCGTGTTTCATCCGTGGCTAAGGAGTTTTTGGAAGTACTGAGATCCCTTGACCGGATATCCGTTGAAATCCAGAGCCGTTACCTTGAGCTTGCCTGCGTCAGACCGTGTGAACTTGACCACACCGTCAAGTCTCCGGACCCGCTACGGTTACTCTCAGCGCGAGCGTTCAGCTACGCCGGTCGGAGTAGCTTGCCCAGGAAAGGTGCTCTGAGTCCAGCGCTGTTCCAGGTCGCCAAAACTTTGGATGTTGTAATGCCGCTTGAGTGCGGGTTCATAGCCGCCGCGCAGTCCGTCGCGCATGAACTCGGTGAATTCGCGCGGCCCCTTCTGGTTGACCAGGTATTCGACCAGCGACACGCTCTGAGCGTAAAAAGGACCCACCGACCGGGCCTGTGGATAGTCATTCATTTGCATCAATTCCCGCACGTTGAAAAGCTGGCGCTCCTGCATGTGTTTCGGCAGCATTTGCAGATGGCGGTCGATTTTCTCGCGCGGTTCGGTCAGCACCGCCATGCCCTCATCGGCCCAGCGCGGCACAGTCTGCTCACCATATTTACCGGCCAGCACCACGTGTGTCGTCTCGTGGGGCAAGATGGCAACGAGCATGTTGGGGTTATCGCTGTGAACGTCAATCCGCCGGCTGATAACGCGGCCGCCGTCGCTATGAGTGGTGGAATGGCCTGGCAGGCTCGAGTTCACTCCAGTCGTGCGGCTGTATTCTTCTCCGCTGGCGTGGACGACGATATCGCACTTCGGGTTCCAGTCCGCTTCTGTCTCTCCGAACCATTTGCGCAGCATGTCGATCCGCGTCCGTTCCGCGACACGGGCAGTCTGGTCGGCCATGTCGCGTGTCATCTTGTGATAGATGCGGAAGTTGGTGGTCTCCGCCAGCGACCAACCAGTGTCGCCTTTCTGATGACGTACGTCCACCGCTGGTGCTGCGTCCGCGCCAGCGCCATTCCGGCGATCCTGGATCTTGTGGAGAAGATCCTTGCCGAAGTTGTCCATGCGCGGCGCCATCGACATGGCTTGATGGACGTCGCGTTCCAGGTCGGCGAGCGTGGGCAGACTGTTCGAGGCTCGATTGAGCTGCTCGACAACCGATTTGAACTTGCAATAGGCCCATTGTTCCTTGCTAGGAACCACCACGCTCCTATCTACCTGGTTGGCCTGCTCATAAAGCTTGCCGGCTTCATCGTAGCGCTCGCCAAAGAAGGCATCTTCCGCGCGTTGCAGCAGACTCTTCGCTTGCTTCAGCGTCGAGTTATCGTAACTGAACGGATCGGCTGCCACCCCGCGGACGATCATCCCGCGATTGGGAGCTTCCGGCTGAGGAGCCGGCGCAGCCTTCGATTCCTCGATGACCGCAACGGGTGTTCTGAGTGGCGGAGTCAGCGCCGGCTGTTCAGCGATTGCCGGTCGGGATGGATAAGCCATCTGTGTGCTGATTGCTGGGCTGGCGGCAGGTGCCGGCTTCGACTCGGCCATCACTGTGGGGTCGATGATGGCGAGTCGATTGACGTAGATCTGCGCGTCCGCTTCCTTTTTGGCCTGGCGCAGCTCGCCGATGTAACCTCTGTAGGCGGTGCGCAAGGCTTCGAGATATTCGCGGTTGCCGTCGATGTGTGCGATCTGGTTTTCGAGGACCGTGACCGCCGTCCGGTAGTTACGGGCTTGCAAGGCGTCTCTGCCTTGCACCAGCGCAGTCTGCACCGCGACGGCGTTGGCGATGGCTCGGTCGCGGTCCTCCTGGGGACCAGCAAGAATGGGAAAAACGATGCACGCGCAGAGAATCGCTAAAATGCCAGTCCGGGTCATGAAAGCTTCCTTGCTCGGGGACCAGGAAATCGGGAATCGGCGGAGATGCGACCGGCGCCTCGGTCATGAAGCCATGAATGGGAAAAGGCAGCGGGTCGGTCGGCGAGCGATCTCTCCTCCGGTCGCACTGCGCGGGGCGGAAACACAGATTTGCGGTTCTGTCTTCCCTGGGTTCGCCATCTTCCTGACAGCGAACCACGCCGTGGACGGGCCATACGGTAGGTTGAACGCCGGGAAAAAACAAGCCGAAGTTCCCGAAGCTGTCACGTTCAGTCGATTGCCACCCAATCCAGAATTCAAACCACGGATCACACGGATAAGGATGCAGAACAAGGGCTTCCGCTGCTAGAATTCCTTCTCGCCTTGAAATAGAGAGTATTTTGTGGGTTGCGGCCGACGATAGTTGGCTTTATCCGTGTTATCCGCGAAATCCGTGGAGAAAAATGTGGGTTAACAGGAATGCATAAACCCAATACAATAGCAACGCTCGCGAAGGTATCGCATTGATTCACGAAAAACGATCGCAAAGGAGAGGCCATGTCGCAACTCAAGGTGGGAGAGAATCCAGCCGAACCGGTCCGCAAGGAGATTTTTCAAGCTCTGGTCGATGCCCAGGACCGGGCGATGAGTGTGGCCCAATCCCGCAAGTTCATTGCCGAGAAATTCGGCGTGACGGAAGGACAGGTCCGGCAAATCGAGCAAGAGGGTCTGGACCATCAGTGGCCGCCCCTTTAACAGTTATCAACCGATCCGGCGAGCGGCGGGCTTGACGCCCGCCGTAATCCGCCGAGCGGCGGAGTTCATCCCGCCGGGTCAAACCCGGCGGCTCGCTGTCATCTCCTAATTGCCAACATGTATCTCGCCAATCCTGAGAACTGGCTGCCTCGACTGAACGGCCTGCTCGCTGAGGTTCTGCCCGCGAATCGGTTCCAGACCGAAAGACTCGGACCCAAGCTCATCTGCGCGACCAGCGAGGATTACCGGAAGCTCCCATTTCTCACCAAAAAGGAGTTGGTCGCCGACGCCATCGCTCATCCACCCTTCGGCACCAACCTGACCTATCCCCTGGAGAAATACACCTACTACCATCAAACTTCCGGTACGACAGGCACGCCGCTGCGCGTTCTCGACACGGGTCAAACCTGGCAATGGTGGGGCCGCTGCTGGATCGACATTTTTCGCCTGGCCGGCGTGACCGCAAACGATCGATTGTTTTTCGCTTTCTCCTTCGCACCCTCCATCGGCTTCTGGTCTTCCTATCATGGCGCTGTCATGATGGGCGCGCTATGCATTCCATCCGGTGGGGCCAGCTCGGTTCAACGATTGCGTATGATCCTTGATACCGGCGCCACGGTCTTGCTCTGCACGCCAAGTTATGCCCTGCACCTGGCAGCCGTGGCCCTCCGGGAAGGAATCAGGTTGGCCGATTCACAAATCCGCATCACCATCCATGCCGGCGAACCGGGGGCGAGCATCCCGGCCACGCGAGCCCGACTTGAAGAAGCCTGGCACGCCCATGTCATCGACCACGCGGGCACCACCGAAGTCGGCCCCTATGGATTGGGTTGTCCGCATGGGCACGGCATTCACATCAATGAAGCGGAATTCATCGCCGAGGTACTGGATTCAGCGACGTTGCAGCCGACTCCGGCGGGAGAGATTGGCGAACTGATCCTGACCAACCTGGGCCGCGTCGCCTGGCCGGCGTTTCGCTACCGCACCGGCGATCTAGTTCGACCGCGAGGTGGAACCTGCGCCTGTGGATCGACCTATCTTCTCCTGGAAGGCGGCATTCTCGGCCGGGCGGACGATATGATTACGATTCGGGGTGTGAACGTCTTCCCATCGGCGCTGGAGGATGTGATTCGCTCGGTAAGCGACCTGGCGGAGTTTCGCATCTTGCTTACACGGCGAGGAGAGATGGACGAGCTGGCAATTGAACTGGAAGAAACGCGGGCGGTTTGCGATGAGGTTGCCGATCGAATTCGTATGCTGATTGGTATCCGCGTAGAGGTGCTCCCCGTGACGGTAGGTTCACTGCCCCGGTCGGAGGGGAAGGCGAGACGGCTATTAGATGAGCGGAAATAACTGCGCTGTCTCTGCTTTCCTCGTGTCCTATTTGTGCTCTTGGTCCTATTTGTCCTACTTGCCCACTTGTTAGCAAGGAGCTTCGTAAATGCCCGGTTACAATCCCAAGGCCATCGAACCGAAGTGGCAACGCTACTGGGAGGACCACGCCACCTTCCGCACGCCGGACACGTCGGACAAGCCGAAATACTATATCCTCGACATGTTCCCCTACCCCTCGGGCGCCGGCCTGCACGTCGGCCATCCGGAGGGCTACACTGCGACCGATATCCTGGCCCGCTATCGCCGCATGCGCGGCTACAACGTCCTCCATCCGATGGGCTGGGACGCCTTCGGTTTGCCCGCCGAGCAATACGCCATCGAGACCGGCACTCATCCGCGCGTGACGACGCAAAAGAACATCGACACTTTCCGCCGGCAGATCAAGATGCTCGGTTTCAGTTACGATTGGTCGCGCGAAGTCGATACCACCGATCCGAATTACTACAAGTGGACGCAATGGATTTTCTTGCAAATCTTCGATACCTGGTACGACCCAGAGCAGAACAAGGGGCGGCCGATCAGCGAATTGCCGATTCCGGATGATGTGAAGGCCAAGGGCGATGGAGCGGTCAGCGCCTATCGTGACACCAAGAGGCTGGCCTACCAGGTCGAGGCCCCCGTGAACTGGTGCCCTGCCCTCGGCACGGTGCTGGCCAACGAAGAGGTCGTGGACGGCAAATCGGAGCGCGGCAGCCATCCTGTCGTGCGGATGCCGCTACGGCAGTGGATGCTGCGCATCACAGCTTATGCTGAACGCCTGCTGGACGATCTGGCCCTGGTCGATTGGACGGAAGCGATCAAGGAGATGCAGCGCAACTGGATCGGCCGTAGTGAAGGTGCCGAGGTCGATTTCACAATAGCCCGAAGCGTAAGCAAGGGAAGCACCATTCGTGTCTTCACCACCCGCCCCGACACCCTCTTCGGCGCCACCTACATGGTTCTGGCCCCCGAACATCCGCTGGTCGATGCGATCACCACCACCGATCAGCGTGCCGCGGTCGAATCCTACAAAGCCGAAGCCGCCAGCAAGAGCGACCTGGAGCGGACCGAACTTGCCAAAAAGAAATCGGGCGTTTTTACGGGCGCCCATGCGATCAATCCCGTCAATCAGGAAAGGATTCCGATCTGGATCGCAGATTACGTGCTCAGCAGCTACGGTACTGGGGCCATCATGGCAGTTCCAGGGCACGATGAACGCGACTTCGAGTTCGCCAAACAGTTCAACCTGCCCATCCGCACCGTCGTTACACCACCCGATGATTGGCTGGAACAAACCGGCAGCACACTCAATCATCTGACCGAGCCATTCGTCGGCGAGGGTGCTGCAATCAACTCAAGCCAGTTCGACGGCTTGCCGACATCCGAGTTCAAGCAAAAGATCACCACTTGGCTAGAAGAGAGCGGCCTTGGAACCAAGAAGATCAACTACAAACTCCGTGACTGGCTCTTCAGTCGACAGCGCTACTGGGGCGAACCATTCCCGATCCTGCACGAGGTCGATGCCTCCGGCAATCCGACCGGCGTGGTCGAAGCATTATCAGCGGAAGAACTGCCCTTGCGCCTGCCGGAACTGGAAGACTACAAACCTTCCGGCCAACCCGAACCGCCGCTCGGCAAGGCGAAGGACTGGCTTAATGTGACACGCAACGGCAATCGCTACAAACGCGAAACCAACACCATGCCGCAATGGGCTGGCTCGTGCTGGTACTATCTGCGCTATGTCGATCCGAAGAATGATCGCACCTTCTGTGATCCAGCGAAGGAACGTTACTGGTCGCCCGTCGATCTCTACGTCGGCGGGGCCGAACATGCAGTGTTGCACCTGCTTTACTCCCGGTTTTGGCACAAGGTTCTCTACGACCGGGGATATGTACATACGCCGGAACCGTTCATGAAGCTGGTCAATCAGGGTATGATCCTGGGCGAAATGGAGTACACAGGATTCCGGCGAGCGGAGGGTGTCAGCCCTCTGATGTGGGTCTCCGCCCCCGAAGTCGATCCCGACACCGCTCGTGACAAGAAAACCGGAGAACAATACGAACGCATCAAGCTCAATGAAGAACAGGTCGAAAAGAAGGGCGACTCCTTCGTGCTAAAGGAAAATCCGGCCATCCGCGTCGATGCCCGTGCCTTCAAGATGTCCAAGAGCCGGGGCAACGTCATCAATCCAGATAAGGTCGTTGATCAGTACGGTGCTGACAGTCTGCGTCTCTACGAAATGTTCATGGGCCCTCTCGAAGCAACCAAGCCGTGGAGCATGCGGGGCGTCGAAGGCGTCTCCCGCTTCCTGAACCGTGTGTGGCGACTGCTCATCGACGACCGAGCTGAGAATGTCAAGCTGGTGGACACTGCGCAAAACGTGGAACCCGACCGCGACACGCTCCGCAAATTGCACCAGACCATCCAGAAGGTCACCGAAGACCTCGACGGCATGCGTTTCAACACCGCCATTGCCGCCATGATGGAGTTCACCAATCATCTGACGAAGCTGCCGGCCCGGCCGCGCATCGTGTTTGAGCCGTTCGTCCTGCTGCTGAGTCCGTTTGCTCCCCATCTGGCGGAAGAGCTATGGCAAGCATTGGGGCACAAGGAGACGCTCGCTTACGAACCGTGGCCGACGTACGACCCCGCATTGACGAAAGCCGATGAGATCGAGGTTCCGGTGCAAATCAACGGCAAGCTGCGCAGCAAGGTAACGGTGCCGGTTGACATCGACAAGGAAGCTCTGGAGAAAGCGGCCCTGGCGGATGAACGGATTCAGGAGTTGATCGCTGGCAAGCAGATACGCAAGGTGATCGTCGTGCCGGGGAAGTTGGTGAATATTGTGGTTGGTTGAGCGACTGTCGAGCGGAAAGCCACTGATTGGCAATTCATGCGCCTCTTCCGGAGAGAAGCTTGACCGCTTTGATGAAGACCAATGGCCGATCTTCACAAACTGCGAAATCCACGTACAAGGGGCTGCTTGACTCTAGCTGCGATCAGTCCGGAGATTTCTACCCGGTACAGAGGCTTTCCGTTCGCCGAGGACGACGTGCTCATTTCTTCTTCTTTTTTCTCTTGTTCGCCAGCACTTCGCGATGAATGGTTTCTAATTCTGACAGCACGTCATCGGCGGAAACCATCGGTTCGATTTCCGTGTACTTCTGCAAGTCGGCGGCCGTGAACTGCGCTCGAGCCGCAGCATAGATTTCCTTCAGCTTGGCCCCCTTCCGCACGTACAGACGGGGGATGTCATCTTTCTTCTTCTTTGGCATGGCTGACACCTAGATTAGTCCAAATTGCTTGTGCTTAACACATTTCGAGGGTGCGAGTATCATTACTTCTTGAGCTTCCCTTTCTTCTTGTCCGTTTCTTCTCGGTGAATTGCTTCCAGATCAGCAACCACTTGATCCGCGGGAACCATGGGCACTATCTCGGTGAACTTCTGCAAGTCGGCAGCAGTGAACTGTTCCCGGCAGGCTGCATATTTTTCTCGCAGGCTCGCACCCTTGCGAACGTAGACGAGCGGCAATGCATCTTTTTTCTTCGGCATGGCTGGCACCTCGATCTGGCGACTTGTCTCACCTCACTCAACCAATTCTACCCGAAGCCCGGTGCTCTTGTGAAGCAATTTTTGTTATTTCCGGCACGAGGAATTTCAATCGCCGTCAGCCCATTGACAACATCACTCGCAAACAACACAATCACACCTTGGCGTTTGTCGTGTCTCACACCGGCAAACATGATGGGTTCATTACGAGAGGAATAGTCCGATGAAAGCGACGCTTGGCTTCTGTTTGCTAATGCTGACCGGGGTAAGTGTCGCGGCATCTACTCACAATAGGGTAATCTATAGAATCGAGTATGGAGTAATCACTACTGCTTCAGGTCTAAAGTACGTTAACTTGAAGGAAGGAACGGGCCGTGTGGTGAAGGCCGGTGACACGCTCGAGGTTCACTACACCGGTTGGCTCAAGGATGGCAAGAAGTTCGACAGCAGCCTGGATCGCAAGGAGCCGTTCGGGTTCAAACTAGGTACGGGCATGGTCATCAAGGGCTGGGACGAAGGTCTTGCGGGCATGAAGCCGGGCGGCAAACGCAAGCTTGTTATCCCTGCGAAACTCGGCTACGGGGCCAACGGAGCCGGCAACATGATTCCACCCAATGCCGAACTGACCTTTGAAGTGGAACTGCTCAAGATCAAGTAGTGGGACCTCCCCGCGGCCCATTGACAACATGACTGGCAAGCAACACAATCACACCTTGGCGTTTGCTGCGTCTCACACCGGCAAACATGATGGGTTCTTTACGAAAGGATTATTCCGATGAAAAAGACGTTGGGCCTCTGTTTGCTCGTTCTGGCCGTCACGTGTGTCACGGCCTGTGCGCAAGACAAGGCTGAGGAAAAAGTCGTCACCACCGATTCCGGTCTGAAGTACATCGATCTCAAGGAAGGCACCGGCACGGGAGCCAAGGCCGGGGATATGGTCGATGTTCATTACACGGGTTGGCTCACCAACGGCAAGAAATTTGATAGCAGCTTGGATGCCGGCAAACCTTTCACGTTTAAACTGGGAGCGCGCAAGGTCATCAAGGGTTGGGACGAAGGTGTCGCGGGCATGAAGGTCGGCGGCAAGCGCAAGCTAATGATCCCAGCAAAGCTTGGCTATGGCGAGACAGGCACCGAAGATGGCACGATACCTCCCAACGCCGAACTAATCTTCGAAGTGGAGCTGCTCAAGATCAAGTAGAGAGGGCCTCTCCCAACTGCAATTCGTGCTACAATAACAGGGGGCTTGTTCCTGAGTAAGGGGCAGGCCCTTGCTTTTCAAGTTACCCCGTCTATTTGACGAATCAGCTGCATTTTGCGGCACGTTGTTTGCTCTATTGTTTGTTTCCGTGTGCTCTGAAACTCTCAAGAGTCGTGAGATTCAATCCTCGCCGAAAACTTCTGTGGGAGGCAACATCATGGTTCGCAATAAAGATGTGCTCACATCCCGGATCGAGCAACTGGAGTGGATGCTGGACAGCGAATTCCCCAGCTATGAATGGGCGGAAAGATTGGAACGGACTCTCGGCTCCGTGGAACGAGCGCTCCGGCGCCATGCCAAAGAAATGGAATCCAGCAAGGGACTGTTTGCCGAAGTCGATCGAACCCGGCCCTCGCTGGAACGCCAGGTGAATCAACTGAAGCAGCAACACAGGGATTTCGTGGATCAGGTGGGCGGCCTGCGCGAGCAAGCCAGGCGCATCGTGGCGGCGTTGCGTGAACGGGGCAGCGTCGAGCTGCATTGCCAATCGATGCAACCAGCGTTTCCGATTGATTGCACCGATTTCCTTCAGCGCCTCGAGCAATTTGTCGCCGTCTTGCAGAACCACAAGAAAAAAGAAACCAACCTGGTGCTGGAGAGCGTGGACACCGACATCGGCGTCGGTGACTAACAAAATGGGGACTGGCTCCGAGTCTTCGAGGTGCCTGTCCCCATTTTGTTGACTGGCTCCGAGTCTTCGAGGTGCCTTAACAAAATGGGGACCGGCTCCGAGTCTTCGAGGTGCCTTAACAAAATGGGGACTGGCTCCGAGTCTTCGAGGTGCCTGTCCCCATTTTGTTAATCACCGGTCGCTCACGCTCCGGCTCGTCTTTCGCGTCTCACCACAATACCACCAACCCCGCCAGCTTGCGTACCCGGCGATAGACCGCCAGCACTTGCCGGGCCGTCTCGACCCTGGGTTCCAGGGTGATGGAGATGTGTCTCCCACCCGCAGTCTCGCGCATCCGGAACGGCGGATCGAACTCCGCGGCCAGTTCCTCACGAACCGCTGCTACCACGCGAGCCGCGAAACCGTCCTCCACCCGGCCGATCACCTTGAACATGTACGGGCCGGGAAACACGTGGTTGTTCTCCAGCAGTTCAATCGAGGGTAGTTCTGACATGATCGATTCTCTCACAACAGCGGCGTGCGTTTCCCTTCCATCATTTTAGCGCGCAGCCCGCCGAAATACTCCTTCATGTCGTTGGGCTTGCTCGCACCACAGCTTGAACAGCCGCCGCCGGAGCTGCAGGTATCGCAGCCCCCACCCTCTTTTTGGCCGCAATCCGGACGGCCGCAGCCATGCTCTTCCTCCTCTTTGGGCATGGCCATGTTGTGCAAAGCCACATGCAACTCATGCTCACGGGACAGTTGGCTCACGAGCGGCCGTTCGTCGCACTCCGCGAAAGGCAAGTAATGAACGACGGCTTGCTGACCGTCGAGAAGCACTTCGACATCGAGGATCTCGAGAGGCAAGCTCAGATCACTCGCCAGCCTGCGACCGCGCTCGAACATCTGTTGCCCGCGCTCGCGCATCAACTCGGCTGTCTGTTCATCCTCCGCCGTTGCCAGCCGGAGCAGTTGTCCAAGGGAAGTGTTCGGCAAGAAATGCGCATGGCCTTGCGTAGCCTCGCACAGGACAACGCCCAACTCGACACCCCGAAAGCTGCGCACCACCGCCCGCACGCCGCGTTGGCAAGTCAATTGCCGAACAGGCCGAAACCGGCCAAAGTCGCCGTTGTTGCCGTAGCTAACGAGATATTCGTGGCTCATTGGGTAAACCTATCTGCGGGCCTAAAATAATGGGGACTGGCTCCGAGTCTTCAAGGCGGGCCTAAAATAATGGGGACTGGCTCCGAGTCTTCGAGGTGCCTGTCCCCATTATTTTAGAGCCCCTTGGTTTCATTCCAGTCCGAGGAAATCTTTCATGTGCTTGTCGTACTCTTCCTGCCCACGATCGGTGCTAAGGTCGAGGTGCAATTCGTTGATGACCTTGATACTGTAGTTGCGCAGCCAATCGGTCCAGCAGCCGTCGCAAACCGTATCGTGGATGCGCCGGCCGATGTCATCGTTCATCGGCGGACCGGCGAGCTGGTGAGCCCGTGCCCCAAAGAGACAACCTGGCCGCTGGCAGCGGAATGCACCGCTCGCCGGTGCGGCTGCCGTCTTCGTCGCCGTCGGCACCGTTTCGCCCAGTTGCGTGAGCATCCGGCCCATCTCATCGCGTGGCATGTTGTCGCCCCGCTCCTCCGCAACTGCGTAACCCTGCCGCAAGGTGCTGACCGCCTGGTCCCGTTGCTTCAATTGCAGCAGCGAAGTGGCAAGCAGTTGATACACCTTCGAGAACTGCGGACTGATCTCCAGTGCCCGGCGATAAGATTGCACCGCTTCCTCATGCTGGCCCGCTTCCTGGAGAAGCTGGCCGAGGCGATAATGTCCCAACTCGTTTTCAGGGTCGTCCGTCGCCATCTTGCGAAACTGGGCGATGCGATCTGGTAGTTGACTCATGGAATTCTTCCTTTGCTGTTGTGGATCACTGTGGATCATTGTCGCGAGTTGCGGGGCGATTCGCCAGAGCAAATTGTTTACCTATGCCATGAGGCTTGATGCGGGCCTGAGACGAGTGATGATTGCCGAGAAGCTCGGCGTGCGGCGGGATTGCTGGAAAACCTGGCAGGCGATACGATGTGGCGAGGAGGTAGCCATGATCGAATTGACTGAACAGCAGCGGCAGGACTTGAGCGCCCCAGAGCCTGTCGCCATCGACCCTCTGACACGCCAGACGTACGTCTTGATTCGCCGGGAAGCCTACGAGCGCCTCAAAGCTCTCCTGGCACTGGACGACTACGATCCCGACGAAGGGGCCTCGTACATCAATGAAGTCATGGCCGAGGACGACGCCAAGGATCCCTACCTTGAGAGTTACCAGCATTACGGGAAACAGGCATGAACCGTGGCGACGTCGTTATCGTGCCTTTCCCTTTCCAGGACAAGCCGGGGGAGAAGATCCGCCCAGCAGTAGTTGTCCAGTGCGACGCCGAGAATCGGCGCCTCGCCAACACGATCCTGGCAATGATTACGGGCAATCTGGATGATGCTGGGCAACCGACGACTGTCCTTGTCGATCCCAAAACACCAGACGGGTCCGGTTCGGGGCTGAACGGCCCATCGCTGGTCAAATGCTACAACCTGGCCACCCTGCGCCAGCGGCGAATCTTGCAGGTCATCGGACATTTGTCCGGGGTTGTGATGCAAAAGCTCAACCATGCGCTGAAAGCAGCGCTGGAGTTGCCGTAGACCGACTTGATCGTGTATATCGCCACCCTTCTGGGCAGCGACTGCGGGATTTTGCCGAGGAGTGAGCCAATA
>Ga0207102_1124_pt1 | contig 12545 bp, 2 predicted proteins | sample Alteio_BWMinHeat_80_FD_153573 | JGI IMG/M metagenome (GOLD analysis project Ga0207102, IMG submission 153573) | Enriched cells from forest soil in Barre Woods Harvard Forest LTER site, Petersham, Massachusetts, United States -... | ecosystem: Environmental > Terrestrial > Soil > Temperate forest >... | reverse complement strand
AGTCAATATTCTATCTCTTCTTTGCCTTTATCGATCATCATCAATCGCAAAGAGGATTCCATCCGTGCGATTTCTAACGGTGAGGGATTTCTGACTCCGAGAAGAGTCAATATTTGCGTCGCAAATGGGCGATAATTAGTGATATAGTCTGACAAATGACCGACTAATTCGGCAGATGTGCCTTCAGCCAGCTGTATGAGGAATGGATCGTCTTTTGAAAGTTGTTTCAAGCGTTCTTTATTTCGCTCCAAATTCGCAATGACTAAGATCATTGGAGCGGTTTGTTCAAAAAGCTCGCGCGCAATCAGTCCGGACTTAGCTGATTCAATGTGGGGCCAGTAAGGCCAAACCATCTCTTGAAGGGAAGGAGGCAGGTCTAAATCCTCCTTATTATCCAATCCAACCAATTTCATTAACTCTGTTGATAAGTCTTTGAACATCTCTAAATGGGTATCCAACTCTTTATAGAGATCTGCAACGTCTTTGGTTAGTTGTTGGAGTGCTTCGCGGTTATTAAGTGTCTGTATCAACCATATCGTTGCTTGCATCCATTTTTCCGGGTCATCACCTGCAAGATCAAGCGTGTTCACTTCGTCTGAGCGCGCATGACGCTCCTTATCAAACCGCACAGCCTCTTCTTCCGCATGTTTGAGTGTTGCGCCCAGACTGACTGCATCTGAAATTAATTTAAGTTTATCTGGAGACATGCCGACAAGTTCCCAATGCATTAAGAGTACATCACCATTGCTTGCAATGGCTTGACCGGCCTGGTCAAACGCCATGGCTTGACGAATAAGGGGTAAGGATTCTCTGGACCATCTAACGTCAACTGGAACCTCATTAGCTGGAACCTCATTAGCTGGAACTTCATTGGCTGGAACTTCATTAAGTTTCTTAAACGTTTCATCCAAACTCTCATTTAGGCTGACGATATACTGTTGGGCTCTTGTATACCGTGTGTTAGCCTGTAAGATATTGTCCAAGAGGCTATTTTGTTCAAGGGTTAGGCCCTCAGGTTTTTTGACCTGAGCATCCTCTAATGCTTCTATCTCTTCTTTTTTAGCGTGAATTTTGGATTGAACCTTAAAAGCCTCTTCAAGTTCTTTTCTTTGAGATTCACCAAATCCGCTCAAAGCACTGATGAATGCCTGATGAATATTATGCAGCAATTGAGCTGCATAATCATCACCTCTTTGGATATTTTTTTTGATCGTATTTGCTAACGCTTTAAGGATAAGCGCCTGTACTCCACGCTTAAGCATCGCGACGGATTCTAGAGACCCTTCGACCCCAGACGAGCCAAGCGAGCTTAGATTTTTTTTAAACCAGTCTTTGAGAGTATCATCAATTTTTACACCGGGCAAATATTGCGCTAATAGTTCTTCGACGGTATCTCCTAAACCGAAAGTTGAGATAAGATCAATATTTTTCCCTAATAGCCGTCCAATGATCAAATCGCTAATTTTATTGGAAATGGATAAAAGCTCTTCTCCTCGATTAAATCCCCTCACTTCTAGTTCTGTATCGATATATAGTTTGTTAATCTTATCAAGCTTAGCCGTCTGATCTTGTGACATTGCTTGCAATTCTTTTGATTTTGCAATGACAATAGGCAGCAATATTCTTTTCAAAAGAGGAGGCAAAGGCAACTCGTTCACAAAATCCTTCCAGACTTGATCGGGAATGACGGCACCTCGACCCAACGCTTTAAATTTTGCAGTGACCAGATCCGTTAACACTTTGATGAATTGATTTTCCCCTACTACCTCTCCCTCAGGAATAGCAAGCTTAGCTCCATTTGCTAACAACGCAAGCGTTAAATTGCTGAAGCTTTTTTCAACAAAATGCCCTAACCCCAAAAGATTTGGGTCCTCTGTATGAAGCATAGCCTGGGTAGACTCCACAAACCAATTGGCGAACGGAAATTGCGCTAATTGAGCCATTGGGTCTTCTTTTTGTGCGGCTGTAGCAGCAGCAGATGCCGCAGGAGCCGCGGCGGCTGAAGCAGAAGCGGATGCTGCTGAGGCGGAAGCGGAAGCTCCAGCTTCCGGAGCGCTCGGATTGGTCAGAGTATTTAATGCGGACACTGTGTATGCAACAGCATTTGGATTGGACTGAATAAAATCTTTGGCAAAAGCTAGGGCGAATGCAGAAGGCGCTTGAATCACGGGTTCCAATTCCTGAACGCTTAATCCTGATCTAGCCTGCAGATCATTTTTCCAAGCCTCTTTTCTTGTAGCGTCATCTTCGAGCGATTCATAAGAGCCTTGTAGGAAATCGACCAAACTTGATTTAGCAAAGGAATTATAAAGCCAATCGGCAAGATTGATGCCCCCAACACTGCATTTTAAAACCCATGGAATCTCCATATCTGCAAATCTATGAGGGAAAAGAGGAAACAAAATATCATCTGCTAACTTAGAAAATAGAGAATGAAGCATTTGATGACGTGCACATAAAATTAACCCATTTATCTCATCACGTCTTTCTCCTTCCGCTGTATCGAAATCGGGAAATAATTCTGGTAATATTTTATGTCTTAAAATTTCAGCATCCCTATCCCCATCTTGCTTTTCTAATTCTTGTCTCAACTCTCGTATCAACTTTTGTATCAACGTCTGTTGTTCTGGTTTTTTTGCAATTTCAGGGAACTTCTGCTTTGTTTGAGCAGACAGCTGATCTCGATAAGGTCTAAACTGCTCTTCAATTTGATTTAAACGCGCTGCGCTAAGATGTTCACTTCCTTGTCTGCAAAAAAGAGATAGAATATTGACTAATGAGGGCTGATTCGCATAATTTGGAATTTGGCCTTGGCTTTGATACGTTTGCCTCGCTAGATTTTCAAACCCCTTAGCTAGGTTGATTTCTACAGTGTTAATGACCCACTCTAGGTTATACCAAAGGACACTAATAAAAGCCCCACTACCATTGGCAATTTGACTCCTTACTGTCCCCTTCAGAAGGGAATTGATCATTTCGTAAAACTGGATAAATTGAGGATCATTCGTATATGCTAGCATGTTGCGTTTCGACTCATCTAGCTTACCTTGTTTAATCTTATCTTGTTTAGATTTTTCTTGGACTCTGGCAGGAGGGGCGATTCCCGATTTGGCGGCATGAATCACATGCATTCCCAGATTGGCTGGTGACGTATAAGCAAGCACACTGTTCACTGTTTGAAAGTAATTACTTCCTTTCTCCTCAGTTTTCTGTGTGGTCCTGTCAAATTGCGCCTTCCTAGCAGCAGCTTCGGCGTCGACTTCTTGTTGAGCGGCTACGACTTCAGGCTGTGCGACTCTTGGACTAAAAGCAGCCGAGTCCACTTCGTCTTCTTCATCAATGAAGGGTGATTGTTCATCTCTGAACATATCCCGCTGCCCCAGCCCCTGCTGGTCTAACAGACCCTGCTGTTCTGACCCCTCAGAAAAACCGTCAGAAGCCCCTTCAGATGAAGATCCTGATCCTGATCGCTCTCTAGACCTCTCTTCAAAGTCTTCTGGTCTGGAACCTTGAGCAGACTGCTCTTCAGCCCCTGTTCCATTCCACAATGAATACAAAAAGGAGCCCCATCCCCTTGAAGCCTCTTCAGCTGGAGCAGGGGGACTAGACAACGCTCCCTGAGCCGCTTGCTCCACTGCTGAGTCAAGCTGCTCCGACGGTTTTGGTTTTCCGCTATCAGCAGGCAAATGATGGTGTAAAGGAGACCTATTAGAGCTTGGAGGGGTAGGGCTAGACATAAACAACTCCTAATATTAACTTGAATAAAAACATTGTAAACAATCACTAATTATAAAAATTTTTGGTAGCTATATTGGGGTCTGGATTGACAATGTTGACAATCCAGACCCCTCTCTAAACAAACTTTGAGGATCTTCACAAACTTCAGTAAAAATAACCTTTTAACACACGCTGTGATTGACATTAGTTGGAGGGGTCAGGACCGACAATGTTGACAATCTTTAAGAACTCTGTTTTTTCATTCGTTTTTGATGTTTCTTAAAGATTGTCAACATTGTCAATCCAGACCCCAAAGCTCGTTGTCAATCTCAGCCCCCCCAAAAGCTCGTTGTCAATCCCAATCCCAGACCCCGTCCAGCTTCTCAGAAGTGCGGGAGTATGTCCTCATACGCATCAGGCTAACAACCACCAAGGCAAAGACTTTGTAGCCCAGACTAATGTGGTGATTCCGTAATTCGAAAAAGGTAGCCAGGGCGTCCCGCCCTGGTTCGCAGGCCGAGACGCCCTAGTTACCTTCTTCGTGCAAAAAAAAGTAGCCAGGCCATCTCGGCCTGTGCACCAGGGCGGGACGCCCTGGCTACCTTTTTCGAATTACGGAATCACCTCTAAAATCTAGGCGCCAGGAGCATCGCCCTCTCTAACTACCGGAGCCGGAAGTATCGGTTCGTTCAATGCCTTATCAACGGTCTCTTTAATAGTCTCGACGACGCGATAGATGAGGTTTTCATTATAGACCACATGCCCTCTCGCTGTCACAGGTTGATCGGCTGGGGCTTTGGTGAATAATGAAAGAATCGCTTCTCGGTTAGCATCTAGGGAGACATACTCATATATCCATTCTTTGGCTTTTTTGATCGGCCAGGAGAACAGCAAACTTAAAAACGTTCCAACCACTTTAAAGAAAATGAAACTGAAAACTTTATCCAATGCCTTTTTCACGTCAGCGCCGTAAGGTGCTTTTGCAATAATTTCGTCAAATCGATGCTGAAATTCCTTCCATTTGTTGCGAATAGCATAGGAGATGCTCAAGCCGACCATCTCCCTTGATAAGCCCTTGATCTCTTTCTGGACTTTTTCGCGCAAGTCAGCATCTCTTGCAGTTCTTTCTGGTTCTGAAGCGATATAAGGCTTCATCTTCAGCACATACTCGCCATTTTTATCCTTTTTAAACGCAGTTGTGAGAGCTACTTGTAACTTATCTCTCATAAATGTGCCGTTTAATTGCCTCCGTAGTGTCGCCCCTATCATTTTTTGCATTTTTTCAGGGATTTTACCGTCTTTATCGACTATCATTTTTTTAATCCAATCGGGCAGTGTGACCATATCGAGCATTTCAGTGACTAATCTGCCTGAGGCTTTATCTAGATCTTTGTGCTTAGAATCTTCAAGTTCCTTTTTAGAAACGACGATCGGAGCTTCCAGCTCCTCTTTCGCTGTTTTCAAACTTTCGAGAACAATCGTGTTGATCATGTCGGGCTCAAACAAAATCTCCGTGATCATCGGAAGCACTTGCGGAGAGAGATCCTGCTCGAGAATTTTCCAAACCTGTCCTCTAAGCTCTTCTGGAACAAATGTTAGATCTTGTTTGCCATTCGGGAAGATCAACCCTATTGTCGCTTTAATAGCAGGGGTGTAAGCATGCTCGACGCGCTGCTTCGCAGGTTCTTGATATTCAGCTCTAATACGCGCTCTAAGCGTGAAGCCCTCTGCATCTTTAGCTGCTAAAGACCTCTTCTGTGCCTCGTCCAAAGGAACTCCAGTTATTTCTTGATGAAGTGCATCAATTTTTGTAATGAGATCTTCGATGGTCAAAGGAGTTTTCCCCGCACCATCTTCACGTGCCCATCCACTAAGGGCTGCGAGCAATTTCTCTTCCCACTTTATTTTTTGTTCGTTAGTTAGTCTAAGTCCTCTATTTATAAATTCAATCGTCTTTTTAAACTCCACTGCCGTACGCGGTACAGCAGGGTGTAATGCATTTCCCGCCGCCGCCACAAAATTCCCACGAGAAAACTCTGGTTTTCCAGCCAATCTTTTCGCAGCCTTGATCGTGCTAAAATGATCTGCTGCTACATTAAAAATATTGGCCATTAGAGTTTGGTTAAATTCTTCCCCATGTTTTTCTTCAAATTGAACGGCGTTATCGAGTACGCGATTGAGGGGATCGAGCACTAAACCTGCGACCAAATTAACAGCTCTTGCCTTGCCGAAAGACTCGAGAACCGTAGCTGCGACCACTCCTTGAGCAGATTCAGGTGCAGCTAAACCTTTCAACTCATTGCGCAAAATATACTGAAACTGTTCTCCTCCGGCGTATTGCAACAGAACAGTCGCAACCTCTTTATTTCCTCGGGATAAATATTCTACATAGTCTACGATACCCCGTGAGATGAGATTCACATTTTTCACACTCTCATTCTCACCGCCCACTTCAGAGAGAATATTCGGAAGAATCGACCCGAGCATATTGGCTAAATTTTCCTCAATAAGATTAGCACAGGTCTCTTTCGCACGCTTAGAACTTGCACGATTAGAAGCTTCCTGAGCTGCTTTAGCAGCATCCTGTGGAGCGACTGCTACCTGAACGGCTCCCTCTGCAACAACACCTTGTGGATTTGGTGCTCCCGCTGGAACCTCTCTAATAGGCACAGCCGTTAAACTACCATGCATACGGAGCAGAAATCCACCTAGCAGGTCTTTAACCTGTAAGAATACCGTCTCCCTTAGAGGTACAGGCAGCTCATCAAGCAGAGATCCAGGCTGCTCATCAAGCGGTCTTGATGGATCGACGCCTAAAAGTTCGACCATGATCAACTTATTTAGTTCTTTTGAGATAACCTTCGGATTCTTATTTTGAGATCCTTTGTATATTTTGGCTGCTTCGCCTAACAATTTCTCTGTCAGAACAACTAAGGAATCTTTCAGAACAACTCCGGTGCCTGCATCCCTTTGAGCGGGATTTTTCTCTGCATCTGCAATACGGATAAAGACTTTTAACAGAACACTCTCTGCATACGTCGCAACAAAACCGGTGAGTGGTTCGTAAAACTCCGGACTATTGTGGAGAGTCTTTTGTATTTCCCCTGTAAAGACCTGTAGAAACTCGGGTTTCAAACCAGGTACCGCTTTTCCAATAGCAGCGACGATTTCTTCTGGCGTCGCTAACACACTTGAAATCTTACTCAGCGCCTGACTTTCTTTGACTTTTTTCAACAAGAGTGGTCGATTAACGGCTTGCAATTCCACGTTAGCCACTTCTGCATAAGCCTTCACCAACAACTCATCCGTGATGGGGAATTTTTTATCTTTTACAAAAGCGCTAATTTTTCCTGCAAACAGATCTGCCTGAGCAGGAGATGGCGCGACTTTGGGATTGGCATCGGATAAATACGTAAATAATTCAATGCCGAGTACTCGATAGCTGTTTATAGTGGAAGGCAGCAAAGCAAAAAGATCTTTGGATAAGGCTTTACTCAAGCTTCCCAGCATGGGGGATCCGGATAGCTCTTCTAGTTTTATTTTGTTCTGGCTGCGCTCTATCATCGGCAGAATCATCGGTGTCAAGTTTTGATAAATGATCTCCTTTAATTTGGCATGACCAATTTCGCGCATCATCATAGGGATCCAATCTAAATCATCCGGTGATTCAATTCCCATCAGATCGCTAAAACCCCGATCGATTAGATTTTTTGCCACATCTTTAGGATCTTTTCCCGCAAAGTCTGCATCGTCAAGGACCATTCCTTGAAGCTTGCGCGCGAAGACAGCCATTACACCACCCTGGCCTTGATTCGCATCAGCAACCTTGATAAAACGCTTCAACATCACCCCTTCAATATACCGTCGCACAAATTCGCGATTTTTATGTAAGGCGTCGCTTTCTCCTGTAAGGACCGCTTCGAGTTGAGAAGAGATCAATTTGTGCAGATCTTTTGCTCCGGGAATGAGCTCATTGAGCGCTAGAGCTATCTCCTCATGCGTCATAACAACTTTTTTAATCTTCTCAACTATTTTTTCTGTTTCTAAAAGCTTCTCCTGATCAGCCCTACCGAAAAACCAGTCTTGACCGAATCCAGGAACGATTAGCTCGCGATAAGCTGTTAAAAGGTCACTTGCGGTGAGTTTATTCTTACCACGGCTCTTTAAAAAAGCATCCACTTGATTCGTCAAGGATTTAGCAATTGTATTCAACTGCTCTTCATCACTATCTCTTAAAGGACCTTCAGCCCTATTTTTTTTAAGCATCTCCACTATTTGAGCTGAAGAGGGCTCCACCCCCGCTCTAATCCATTGGACTAGAGATTCGCTAACAGCCGCCTCTTGCCCTTGAAGAAGGCTCCCTTCGAGGAGAGGTGTCAGTGTAGGTGCCAGCATAAAAGCCTGCAAATCTTGTTTACCCAGTTTGATTATGGTCGATCGCAAAGAGGCTTCCATCCGTTCAACTGTTTCTGTCCATTCTCTTGTCTTCTCTTCATCTAACGGCTTGTTATCTGACTTTTCTGGCTTTTTGACATCCAAAAGAATTAATGTTTGCTCTGCAAACGGACGATAACTGGTGACATATTCCGATAAATGGTCGACCAATTCGGTAGAGGTGCCTTCAGCTAGCAAAGCAAGAAATGGATCGCCTCCTGAGCGCCTTTTCAGCTCTTCTTTATTCTGATTCAAGTTCGCAGTGACTAAGATCATTGGAGCTGTCTGTTCAAAGAGCTCGCGTGCAATCAGTCCGGTCTTTGCCGACTCAATTAAGGGCCAAACGGTATTTTTTAAGAAAGAAGGTAGTCCCAAGTCCTCCTTGAACTCCAATCCAACCAGTTTCATAAGCTTTGTTGATAAGCCTTGGAACATCTCTAAATGGCGATCTAACTTTTTATAAAGAGTTGCAACGGCTTTGGTCAACTGATCGAATTCGTTGCGTTTATCAAGTGTTTGTTGCATCCATGCCTTTGCTTCCCCCCATTTTTCTAGGTTAGCTCCAACATGAACAAATGAGTCCACTTTTTCTTGCTCAGCGCTCTGCTCATTATTGAATAGTTCAGCCTCTTTTTCCGCATGTTTGCATGTTGCGTATATGCTGACGGCATCTGAAAGCAATTTAAGTTGCTCAGGGGACATGGTTTTCATTTTCGCACGTATTGAACGTACTTTATCGCTCCACCCCTCAAGCGTAGGAACCAAAGCTTGAACGATGTAAGATAAGTCATCACTAGACCATTCAAGTTTAGGCCTTCTAACACCTCCTAGATAAAGGTCATTGAGTTTTGTAATTGTTTCCTCCAACTTTTCTTTCAAGTTGTCAATGTTCTGTTTGGCTCTCATATAACGCGTATTGACCTGCAGGACATTATCCAAAAGTTCGTTTTGTTTAACAGACAAGTCTGACCGTACTGGTTTTTGTGCTAAAGCTTTCTCTAATGCAACGATCCGCTCTTTTTTAGTGTGGATTTCGGTCTGAACTACAAAAGCTTCTTCAAGCTCCTTTCTTTCAGGTTCACCAAATCCATTTAAAGCGTCGTCAAATGCATGCTGCATTTTATCCAGTAACCGATCGGCATACTCTTCACTTTTATCTTTAAAATTCTCTTTGATCATGTTTGCTAACGCTTTGAGAATAATCGCCTGTACCCCGTGCCTAAGCGTCGCGATATCTTCTGGTAAGGCATCTTTTTCAGACACTCCAAGCGCTCTTAGACTTTTTTGCAACCATTCTTGGAGATCAGCATCGATTTTTACACCAGGCAAATATTGCGCTAATAATTCATTAACGGTATCGCCTAACTGAAAAGTTGAGATGAGCCCAATATTTTCCCCCACTAGCCGCCCAAGCATAAGATCACTCATTTTTTCGGAAATGGACGACCACTCTGCCTTCCATTTCAACTCGCTAATATCCTGTTGTGCTTCAGCGTAAAAATTTTCGATCTCATCTGTATGACGTTTCTTCGCTTTTGAAAGCTTTTGCAATTCTTCTGATTTCTCAATGACAATAGGCAACAATACCTCTTTTAAAAGAGGAGGTAGAGGAAGATCACTCATAAAATCTTTCCAGAATTCAGGGGGAATGCGTTCGCCCCCGCTAATGGCTTCGAGTTTTTCATTGATACGGTCTGTTAAGACTTTGATAAATTGGTATTCTTCCGCCATCCCCTCAGGAACAGCAAGATTGACTCCAAGTACTCCCTTTGGAGCATCTGGAACAGCAAGCTTAGCTCCCTTTGCCAACACAACCAGTATTAAGTTGCCGAAGCTTTTTTCAACAAATTGCCCTAACTCTGCAAGATTTGGATCCTTCGTATGAAGCATGGACTGGGCAGCCTCCACAAACCAATTAGCAAGATGAAATTGCGCTAATTGAGCCATTGGCCCATTGTCTTGCTCTTTTCTTTGTTTTGCCGCTAAGGAAGAAGATTCAGGAGACGCAGCAGAAGCGGCAGAAACGGAGTAAGCAGAAGGAGCAACAGAAGCGGAAATCTCTGATGGAGATGGAGTCCCAGCTGCGGCGGCCTCTGGCTCTGCTGGATTAAGCAGTGTATTTAATGATGACGCTGTGTATTTGACAGCATCTGGGTTTGACTGGATAAAATCTTTAGCAAAAGCCAAGGCAAATGCAGAAGGAGTCTTAACCACCGGCTCTACATCTGGAATGCCTAATCTCCTCTGCAGATCCGTTTTTAAGGCATTGTTCCTTGCGCCGTCATCTTCGAGCGCTTCATAGGAACTTTGCAAGAGATTGACCAGATCTGCTTTAAAATAGGTCTTATAAACAGACTCTGCAATTTTTCCCAGCCCAAGAGGGATCTTCATATCTGCAAATCCCTTAGGGAACAGAAGAAACAAAACATCATCAGCTAGCTGAGAAAAAATTTTGTTAAGTTTGCTATTCCGTTCATTTAACGCTAAACAGGTGTCTTTAAATTCATTTATCTTCTTAAGTCTTTCTCCCGTTGCTTTTTTCATATCAGGAAATAATTTCAGCAGTCTTTCATTAACTTTGTCTTTACCTTCTGCCCGAATTAATTTTTGTATCCGCTCTTCATCTTTTGGCGTGATGTTTGGCAATAACTCCTTTGTCAAACTAGGTAACAGCCCTCGGCTGACTCTGTAATACCCTTCAATATTTTTTAATTCATCTGCTTTAAGATGCTGACCCCCTTTTTTGCAAAACAGAGATAAAATATTAACTAATGAATGCTGATTATCACAATTAGGATTTCCTGCGCGACGCTGCGCTTCGATATGTTCAGCGGTTTGTTTAGCTAAATTTAAAAATCCTCTAGCTAAGTTGCTTTCAATCAAGTTATTCACAGGATCTGATTTTAGGACACGTCCTTCTTTGCTGTCCTTAATCCCCCTCCGTATAAGTGAACTAATCATCTCGAAAAACTGGACAAATTGAGGATCGTTGATGTGTTTCATCATTTCGTTTTTTAACGCATCAATCTCCTTCTCGTGTGCAGATTTTTGTAGGGTTCTTGCTGGAGCGATCCCTGATTTGCTGGCATGAGCCTCATGCATTCCAAGGGAACTTGGAGATGCAGAAGCTGCTGCAGGAGCTGACCCTTTTCCCGATGCCTGGAAACTGCTTTCTCTCCTATGCTCTTGAACTTTTTTCGCGGTCACATCAACCTTTTTAGAAGGATCATTAGCGCCGGCTCCCTGTCGGGCTGCGCTCCCTTGCATTCCTCTCTTTTGAGAATGTTTAGAAAAATGAAACTCCCCCTCTTCGTCTTCGTCAATGTGAAAGCCTTCCCCAGCTTCTTCAATGTCTATATTTGCTAGGCGCTCTTGATCTGCTAGACTCCCTTCACTAACACTTCGTTCTTCTTCACCTCCACGACTGTTTTGCTGCCCTAACTCCTGATCCTGCTGATCTGACATGTCCAGCATATCATGTTGCTCTGAGTCCTCAACAGAACCCTCAGAAGCTTCTTTAGCTGAAGGTTTGGGTTGCTCTTTAGAAGCCTTTTCAGCTCCTTTTTCGCTCCCGAAAAGCTTCGAAAAGAAGCCTTTCTTTTCTACAGGCGCTTTTGCCGGCTCTTTAACATGAGGTGCAGGTAATGCATCCTTGGCAGCTTTTTTCACTGACTTTTCATGCGATTTCTGCGGTTGTGAACTTCCGCTAGCACCGTCCGCACCATGCAGAGGCTGATGCGAAGAGGAAGGCTTGTGAAAACTATGATTGGGAGGCTGAGCCATAAATAACTCCTAAGGTTAAAAACCATTAGCAACTGCTGTTGCCTACAAATTAAACTAGACAAACGCAGACAATAGCAAATAATATTTATATTAAAACAATTCTATATAAGCTCAATATAACATACAAATAAATATATTACAAGAAATTAAAAGGAGATTAAAGGAAATTAAAAGAAATAAAGAATCTGTAGGCGCTAAGTAGAATTGTCGTATGTTCTTAAAAAGTCATGGCAAGGCGAAGCATGTAGCCAGGGCGGGACGCCCTGGCTACCTTCACGCTTCGCCTTGCCGTGACTTAAAGACTCACCTTACGCAAAACCTATTTAACGCTAAGGTCGCGAAGAAGTAATAAGCCGAAGGCTTGGAATGCGAAGCATTTTTTTGGTACGGAGACATGACTTCATAGGCATCAGGCTAATTTAGCTAACCCAAACAGCGGTAGCTGTTTATCTCTCAGTAGCCCAGTGCAAGACCGCGCTAGCGGTCGCAGCTCTGGGTAAAAATGTAGTTTCCTGTGCCGCGGTAGCCGGCACCTCTAGTATGAGAGGTGCCGGCTACCGCGGCACAGGACCTTTTCTGCTAATCCCAGAGCTGCGACCGCTAGCGCGGTC
>Ga0207102_1155_pt1 | contig 12631 bp, 9 predicted proteins | sample Alteio_BWMinHeat_80_FD_153573 | JGI IMG/M metagenome (GOLD analysis project Ga0207102, IMG submission 153573) | Enriched cells from forest soil in Barre Woods Harvard Forest LTER site, Petersham, Massachusetts, United States -... | ecosystem: Environmental > Terrestrial > Soil > Temperate forest >... | reverse complement strand
GTTGTGATTAATATTAGTTTTGAAATATAAGTGTGTGTAGAGAGGGGTCAGGACCGACAATGTTGACAATCTTTAAGAATGTCATTTATTGATTCGTTTGTGATGTTTCTTAAAGATTGTCAACATTGTCAATCCAGACCCCAATACTCGTTGTCAATCTAAACCCCAACGCTCGTTGCCAATCCAAACCCCGCTCCAGTTTCTTATCGATATTGGTAGCTTGTTACTTGGTTGCTCCAAAAATGCTTCGTATTCGAAGCCCTCGGCTTATTGTGACTTTTGCAATCGTTTCTGATGGGGATGATAATTAGTTATTATAAAACATAAGGATCTAAACCCATGCGTATCCCCCTCCTAATCAGCTTATGCTTCCTGTTCACCTTAAGTGCAGAACAAGAACCCGCTGCGCTCAATCTCAATCCCAAGCAATGGACGCTTGAAGAAAAAATTGGCCAAATGCTTGTCGTTCACTTCAACGGAACTGAATTAAACGCTGAGGCTAAAGGATACATCCAGGACCTGCATGTCGGTGGCTTCATCTTCTATGAATGGTCAAATCAGTTGTCCTCTCCTCAGCAGGTTCAAAAGCTTACATCCGGTTTACAGGCCTTTGCCAAAGAACACGCTTCACAACCTATTCCTCTTTTTATGATGACCGACCAAGAAGGTGGGGTAGTATCACGCCTAAAGAATGGGTTCACCCAATTCCCTGGCAATCGTGCATTAGCGCAATCTAATCGACCTGAGTTAGCTGAATTAAGCGCCTATATCATCGGGCGGGAGATGCGCGTCGTGGGGATGAACATGAATTTAGCGCCTGTTGTGGATGTCAATATCAACCCCTTAAATCCCGTTATCGGCATCCGCTCTTTTGGTGATTCAGCAGAACAGGTCTCCTGCTATGCTGCACAGAGTCTTAAAGGCTATCGCCGTGCCGGAGTTATCGCCGTGCTTAAGCACTTTCCCGGACATGGCGATGTCGTGGCTGATTCCCATGAAAGTTTACCTGTTGTCAATAAAACACTTCAGGAGCTAGAGCAGACCGAGTTAAGTCCATTTTTTCGACTCACTCCAGATGCCCCAGGTGTGATGACCGCCCATTTGCTTGTGCCCGCACTGGATAAAAAGAATTGTGCGACGCTATCGAAACCGATTGTCGAAGGCCTATTGCGTGAACGCATGGGCTTTCAAGGTGTGATCCTCACAGATTCCTTAGCGATGCAAGGCGTACTAGACAATAAAAGTGACTCTATTCAGGAGGTGGCAATTCAGAGCATTGAGGCGGGTCACGATATCTTGCTGTTAGGGGGCAATCAGTTGCTGACATCCGAGAATCCTGAACTAACACTCGAGGACGTCTCTAAAATCGCCCAAGCCATTGCTCAAGCCGTTAGAACCGGTCGCCTCTCCATGGAGCGCATCGATGCTTCTATGGAACGGATCCTCACGCTTAAAAATCAGTATGCCCTTTTTGACGAAAGTCCGGTCGATGTCGCTTCTTTAGCTTCGCTAAACAGTGCTGCGCATCGCGCCGTTGCGCGGGAAATTGCAATGGCAGTCATTATTGTGGTTCAAGATCAGCTAGACGAAGATTACACTCTAGAAAAAAAGAAAATTGGTCTATTTGCGCCAGAAGTCGTCAAATCGGCAGTGATGGCAACGTCACTAAAAGATGCGCAAAAACTATTTTTTAACTTAAAAGATGTGTCAGAGGATCAGATCGCACAAGCAAAGAAAATTGCGCAGGAGGCGGATGTTTTAGTTTTTCTCTCGTACAACGCCTGGAAATTTCCTTGTCAACTAGAGCTCTTTAAAGCGCTGCAATCCATGCAAAAGCCGACGATTGTGTTAGTGATTCGAGATCCGCAAGATGCGGCGCTGTATGTTGACGCATCGCTAGTGATCTGCACGTATAGCTCCGTGAAGGTGTCTATACAGGCCGGCATAGATGTATTGAAGAATAGGGAGAGATCTAATAGAAAGTAAAAAGAACGGAGGGGGTGGGATTCGAACCCACGGTACGCGTAAACGTACACACGCTTTCCAAGCGTGCTCCTTAAGCCACTCGGACACCTCTCCGTGAAGAGCTTAGACTGTACCTTAAATAGCATTTAAAATACAAGTGTAATCTCTGCGTTTAAGTTGTAGAATCAAGAGTTAACGATTCCTCCCTTGACGAAGTCCCTGGAGTGCGGGGAAGGATTCCAGGGCGTTTTCACTAAAAAATACTCTCAAATGAACTTAAGGTTAAAGCTTTAAATGGCCTGCTGCATATTTATGAAGAATGCTGGCGATTAAAGTTTGATAAGGCAATCCCTCATAGGCAGCCTTTTGTCAACAGGTAATCTTGAAATGATAAATTACAAGCCAGATACCAATCCGCCTAACTCGCATTTTCTGCAAATACTTCTTGCTAAAAATCCCTCATTAAGGCGTTAATATTACTTTAAAATCAATATCTTACGATTTAAAGGTAATAAATATGTATATGAAGCTTGTCCCCTCTTATTTAATGTCGCGCGCTAAATGGTTATTCAGTTTTGTTTTATTTTTCTTGGTTGGGGCTACGCCTTATCTAAGCGGTGTGCAGGAGCAGGACGATTCGTCACACACCGTCATCGTCAGCGTGGCTCCCCATCAATTTTTCGTTGAAAAAGTTGCGGGCAATACTGTTAAAATCCTCTTGTTTGTGCCGGCTAATGCGAGTTCACACACCTTTGAGCCGACGCCTAAACAGATGTTAGCGGCTAGCCATGCCGATCTCTGGTTTGGGATCGGAGAGACCTTTGAAACAAGAGCCTTACAGGCTTTGCAGCAATCTAAACACCCCGTGCAATTTGTTGATCTACGCAAGGGTGTTCCCTTAATCACGGCAGAGGAAGATGGCGCACATCATCACCATTGTTGCCACGCGAATTGTGCGGATTTGCATATTTGGTTGAGCCCTAAGCTTGCTCAAATCCAAATAGAGACGATCGCCGCGGCGTTGACTGAACGCTATCCTGAAAATGCGGAGCTCTATCAACACAATTTAGCCCAATTTTTGAAGGAATTACAAGATTTGGATCAAGAGATTACCCAAACATTAGCTCCATTAAAGAATCGCGTGATCATGGTTTCTCATCCGGCATATGGCTATTTCACACGCGATTATCACTTAAAGCAGTTATCTATCGAATTTGAGGGGAAGGATCCGACGCCTCGTCAACTCACTCAAGTTCTTGAAAATGCGCGGAATGCAAAGATTTCTACCATTTTTATCCAAATGCAGTACAATAATAAGGGAGCGCGCTTGATTGCCGATGAGCTTAAAGCAAAGATTGTGGTGCTCGATCCCTATTCAGGAAATTATATAGAGAGCATGCGTGAGATTGCGCGTCAGTTTGCTGCTCAAGAAGCTCCCTAGTATTGAAGACAAGGTTTTGATGAATCCTGCAATCCATTTAGAAAATGTCTCTTTTGCCTATCAGGATACTCCTGTCCTAAAAAAAGTAACGATTAACATTCGCCCGGGCGACTTTGTCGGGATCATTGGACCAAATGGCGGCGGGAAGACTACGTTACTGAAGTTGATTTTAGGTTTTTTAAAACCTCTATCAGGCAAAATCGAGGTCTTTGGCATGCAGCCTCAATTCGCACGACAAAAGTTAGGGTATGTGCCACAAATCGCGCGCTTTGACCGTCAGTTCCCGATTTCCGTTTATGAATTGGTTCTTTCGGGCCGTCTCTCCTTTTTACCTTGGTATGGCTACTATGGCAAGGCAGATAAACTCGCAGCTTTAGAAGCTTTGGAGATGATGGGACTATCCCGTTTAAAAGATAAGGCTTTTGGAACCCTTTCCGGAGGACAAGCGCAACGCGCCTTGATCGCGCGCGCTTTAGTTTCGGATCCGGAATTATTGATTCTAGATGAGCCCACCGCTAGTGTGGATTCGCAGGCAGAGGCAGATATCTATGCCATTCTCAAAAAACTATCGGGAAAAAAGACGATTCTAATGGTCACGCACGATCTTAAAGCGGCGATCAACGAAGTGCAGCAGGTGATTTGTGTGCAGCAGGAGGCGATCTCTCTATCCCCGCATGAAGTTTGTGAACATTTTGCTTTTGGGCTCTACCACAAGCCATTACTATAAAACGGTATTCCATAAAACGGTAATCCATGTCATTTTTTGAAGCTCTCTTGAATAATCCTCTGTTAGTCTCCGCGCTTATTGCAGGGATTGCCTCCTCGTTTGTCAGTGGAATTATCGGTTCTTACGTCGTTGTGAAGCGTATTGTTTTTATCGGGGGAAGCATCTCCCATTCCGTTTTGGGTGGGATTGGGCTGGCATTGTGGCTTGAAAGGGCTAAAGGTGTTCTCTGGATGTCGCCTCTGTATGGTGCCTTATTCGCGGCTGTTTTGTCTGCATTGGTGATTGGTTGGTTTCACCTTTATCATCGCCAAAGAGAGGATTCAGCCATTGCGGCTTTGTGGTCGATCGGTATGGCCATGGGGGTATTGTTTATTGCGCAAACGCCTGGATTCAACGTAGAGCTCACCAATTTTCTGATTGGAAATATCTTATGGGTGTCGCACACGGACTTATATATCCTTTTAGCGCTGGACATTGCCGTCATTTTGATTGTGCTATGCATGCATAAACGCTTTTTAGCGATCTGTTTTGACGAGGAGCACGCGTTGTTACAAGGATTATCCGTTAATGCTCTTTATCTATTACTGTTATTGCTTACAGCCATTTCTATCGTCTTGCTCATTCAGGTGGTGGGGATTATTCTGGTGATGACGATGTTGACGATTCCAGCAGCCATATCGAATCTTTATACGGTTAGGTTGTCGTCGATGATGGTGATTGCTATTGGGTTGAGCATGCTCTTTTGTGTAGGCGGCACAGCCGCAGCCTATCATTTGGATTGGCCCGGAGGGGCCACCATAGCTTTGCTGGCAGGGCTGGCCTATGTGGTGAGTTTGTTGGTTCGTATTCCCTCTAGAAGTTAGGTTTAAGAATCTTAGACGAAGAAGTTAAAGAAGTATGCGCAGCATTTTTGGAGCAGTCAAGTAACAGGTTACGAATATCGATAAGAAGCTGTATTGGGGTCTGGATTGACAATGTTGACAATCTTTAAGAACTCTATTTATTTACTCACCTTACGCAAAACAAGAAGGTAGCCAGGGCGTCCCGCCCTGGTGCACAGGGCGAGACGCCCTGGCTACCTTTTCAGGCTTCGTCTTGCTTTAATCTCTTCTTCGAGACCTTCGCTTTAACGCAAAAGAAGGTATCCAGGGCGTCCCGCCCTGTGCACCAGGGCGAGACGCCCTGGCTACCTACTTGTTTTGCGTAAGGTGAGTTATTTATTCGTTTGTGATGTTTCTTAAAGATTATCAACATTGTCAATCCAGACCCCAATGCTCGTTGTCAATCCAGATCCAGTCTCGCACCTAAACACAGCTACTCAGGAGTGCAAGGGCATGGCCTCCGCACTCCAAAAATGCTGCGCATTCGAAGCCTTCGGCTTATTGTGACTAGTATTTAAGCTTCAGGGGCTTTTGGGATGCAGGGGTTGCTCTTGAGGTTATTTAGGCCTAGTAGGAGGCTTGTTTTGAAAATGAGTGCACAACTCATTTCGGCTTCTCTATTTGTTTTGGGGTCGATTTGCTTACGGTTGTTTCCAGATGCGATTATACCTCGATATTTGTGTACGAAAAAGGCGACGATGGCTTCTTGTGTATGAGCCGGTTCTTCTAATTTTGCGAAGTCCGCTTGTGTCAAGATGTCGGCGCTTTCAAGACCTGCTGCGATCTCTTCGATCGTTTTGTTGTTGATCCATTTTTTCTGGACATCCCCCATGAGTTCGTCACCCACCTTTTTTCTTTCTTTTGAAAACCATTGTTGCATGTCTTTCGGTAGCTTTTCATAGAGATCTTTTTGCTCTGTAATGGTTTGCGGGTCCATAGTGGTCATGTTAAAATCAAGCAACCACTCTGTAACTGCTGATTCTGCGTAAATGCCTATATTTTCTTGCGATAATTGTAGAAGTTGGCCTTGGACGATAACTTTATTGATAAAATCGCGGTTACTTTCGTTGGATTGATCATGGTTTTTTATTGCACGCATAAATGTTGAAGCGCACAATTGCCGTCTACTTATCCCAATAATATTATAGAGCTGGAACATTTCCAAAATCATCTGTTCGCGCTGATTGTGGTCGAAGATTTTGTTTGAGATGCATCGACCACTGCTCTTGTCTCGGACATAGGTGAAAATGCTGTCCATGGCGTCGTGAAAAGCTTTTTGTTCTCTTGGTATTTGGAAACTTAAGAGGCTAGAAAGAGTTCCAAGCCAGGCTGGTTGTATGGTGACTGGGGAAACTACAGCTGCTGCAGGTGATGACATAAAATACTCCTTTGAGATGTGGTAGATTTATTACTGGATAACCCCTTACTTTTAACAAAATCCTAGATTGCTGAGAAGAGTGATTTTTGCAATTCAAATTATTCAAATAGTGGCAGTAAAAAAATAATATGGTATACATGCATCATAGATGAATCTACGGAAAAACAGAAAATAACGGGAGCCCAAATCATGGACGAACAGCAGCAGCGCATGGCAGAAGAGCTTCTCTTCTCGATAAAGAAAAAGCCGAGTTTTGCCAAAATGCTCTATTTTGGGATGCTTGATGGGAAAGATGTCCTGCCTTATCCTCAAATTCCTCAAGGAGAACAGGCTCAGGCGAGCGCCTTTCTTAAAAGTGTCGATGCCTTTGCTCAACAGCAAATGGATGCGGATGCTATTGATCGACAGGCGAAAATTCCCGATTCCGTCATTCAGGGCTTGGCGAAATTGGGGGTATTGGGAGCCACCATTCCAAAAGAATATGGAGGCCTCGGGTTGTCGCACATCACCTATTGTAAGGCAATCGAACGGATCTCCGAAACGTGTGGCGCTACGGCTATCCTCATCAATGCTCATCAGAGCATTGGCGTGCGCGCTCTATTGCTTTTTGGTACTCCGGAACAGCGTCGCCGTTGGCTGCCTGATTTAGCTAGTGGAAAAAAATTGGCGGCTTTTTCGCTGACAGAGCCCAATGCGGGGTCGGATGCGAGTGCTGTCGAAACACGCGCTGTCTTTGATCCACAAAAAAATGTGTATCGCATCAATGGAAAGAAACAGTGGACGACGAATGGAAGCATCGCTCAAGTCCTCACTGTGATGGCGCAAACAGAGGTGAATACGCCATCCGGTAAACAGGATAAAGTGACAGCCTTTCTGGTCACACCTGATATGCCCGGATTCCAGATTAAAGCCCACGCGCTTGAAAAAGTGGGGATCAGAGGGACTCAAACGGCAAACCTTGAATTCCATGATATGGAAGTGCCGGCGGAGAATGTTTTAGGTCCGATTGGAAGTGGATTAAAAGTCTGTCTCACGGTGCTCGATTTTGGCAGAACGACCTTTGGCGCGATGTGCACAGGTGCCTCCAAGCTACATGTGCAGCGCGCAATTCAACACGCCTGTACACGCTTTCAATTCAAAAGACCGCTCGCTTCATTTGGTTTAGTGAAGAAAAAAATCGCCCTGATGTCGGCTCTTACGTATGCGATGGATGCCACCACCTATATGACAGCAGGGTTTATCGACAGCCATATCGAAGATTTTATGCTGGAAGCGGCGATCCTGAAAGTCTTTGCTAGTGAATCCCTCTGGACCATTAATTACGAAACCATGCAGATCTTTGGGGGACGCTCTTTTTTTACGGACGAGCCTTTTGAGCGCATGATGCGCGATGCGCGCTTGAATATGATCGGAGAGGGTTCTAATGAGGTGATGCGCGCTTTTATCGGAGCTGTGGGGTTGCGCGATTTAGGTATGCAGTTAAAGGGTATTCAAGACGCCTTTTATAACATTAGTTCGGATTATAAAAAATTATGGGGATTTGGAAAATCCAATTTATATCGGTTGTTTGCAAAGCCGCTGCAAGTGAAATCCCCATTGTTGAGTAAAGAAGCGATTTGGCTCGGTGTGGCCGTGCGTCAATTTGGGATCGCCTGCGTACGCGCTTTAGCGGCTTATCGGGAAGAAATTCTTGAAAAGCAGATGGTTTTAGATCGTTTGGCTTCAATTGCCATCGCCCTCTACACCACAACCGCTGTTCTCAGTAAAATAGATAGCGAACTTGAGCGTGCAGGTGGCGATAAGAGTCGATTGGAACACGATCTGGCGAGTGCAAAACTCTATTGTGTGCATGCGAAAGGGATTGTTGACCACGCATTAAAAACCCTTTTTAAAAATGATGATCGTGAAATGGAATTGACTTCGGATTGTCTAACAGGGATCAAGCAAAAATGGTAGTAAACAAATCGACACATCAAAAAAAAGCCTCTTTGCTTGATCTTACTCAAGAGTTCTATCAACAGGAAGCTGTTCTTAAAGAGGGCGGAGAACAAGCGGGAAGAGAGCGGCAGAAGCGTTTGGGTCGAATGACCGTGCGCGAACGTTTAGATGCTCTGCTCGATAAAGGGAGTTCTTTTTTTGAGTTGGGGATTTGGGCTGGCTATAAAATGTACCCCGAATGGGGGGATCTACCTGCAGCTGGCGTTGTGGCGGGGATAGGGCGGATCGCCAATCGAGATTGTATGGTGGTGGCTAATGATGCGACGGTAAAGGCCGGAGCCTTCTTTCCTCAGTCCGTCAAAAAGGTGTTGAGAGCTCAGCGCATCGCGTATGAATGCCGCTTGCCTGTGATTTATTTAGTAGATTCCTCCGGGGTATTTTTGCCCTTGCAAAGCGAAATTTTTCCGGATGAAGACGACTTTGGACGTATCTTCCGCAATAATGCGGTGTTTTCAGCCGCAGGCATTCCACAATTTGCGGCGATTATGGGCAATTGCATTGCGGGAGGAGGCTACCTCCCTGTTTTATGCGATAAGCTTTTGATGACTAAAGGTAGCGGACTTTACCTTGCAGGACCTGCTTTGGTAAAGGCGGCCATCGGTCAAGTCGTCGATACAGAGGAGTTAGGCGGTGCGCAGATGCATGCGGAGATTAGCGGTACGGTAGATTTTTATGAGCCGGATGATGCCAGCTGTTTAGCGCGGTTGCGCTCTTTAGTCGAGATGATTCCTCAAGATGATAAACACAAAATAGTGGAGCCTCATGAATCTATTAGTGATCCACATACCTGCTATAATCTTGTCGGGGCAGACAACAGCAAAGCGTATGATGTGCGCGATATCATCGCAGGGATTATCGACAAAGATTCGATGAACGAGTATAAAGCTTTATATGGACGCACTCTTGTTACAGCATATGCTAAAATCAATGGCATGTCAGTGGGAATCGTGGCAAACCAGCGTACAAATACGACGACCGGTAAAGGCGAAGTGGAAATTGGCGGTGTGCTTTACAGTGACAGTGCGGATAAAGCCGCGCGCTTTATTATGGATTGCAATCAATTAAAGATTCCGTTGGTTTTCCTACAGGATGTGGTGGGCTTTATGGTGGGGCGTGAGGCTGAGCAATCGGGCATCATTCGCAGCGGCGCTAAGTTGGTCAATGCCGTCAGCAATTCGATTGTTCCAAAGATTACTGTAGTGATCGGCAACTCCTTCGGTGCAGGCAATTATGCCCTGTGCGGCAAGGCTTATGATCCCAATTTTATCGTTGCATGGCCTAATGCTAAATATGCCGTGATGGGTGCGGAGCAGGCTTCGAATACGTTATTTACGATTCAGGAGCGCGCAGCTGCCAGAGATGGAAAAGAGCATGACCAAAAAGAGGGGCATGAAATGCGCCTTAAGATTAAAGATCGTTATGAAGAGCAGATGGATATCCGTTTTGGAGCCGCCAGAGGCTGGATAGATGCGATTATCCCTCCGCATCAGACGCGTGAGACATTGACCTTCTTTCTGCAGATGGTTAAACGTGCGCCTCCTACCACACGTACGTTCCACACAGGTGTGTTGCAGGTTTAACTAAATATAGTATGCGAAGCATTTTCCTCGATATTGGTAGCTTATACTTAGATGTTTCAAAAATGCTACGCATACTAGATTGACTTTATAAACAGGTTTTTCATGATCAAACAATCGGATTCCATCGTTCGCATCGGGAATGCTCAGGGGTTTTGGGGCGATAGCAGCATCGCGCCGGCTACTTTGATTGCACAACAGCCGGATCTAGACTACTTGACGTTAGACTATCTCGCAGAGGTGTCCATGTCTATTTTAGCGATTCAGCGTGAAAAGGATCCATTGGCTGGATTCGCTAGCGACTTTATTGAGGTCGTCCGGTCGTTGATCCCTTTTTGGAAAAAGGGGTTGCACTTCAAAATAGTCACGAATGCCGGTGGGTTGAATCCTTTAGGGTGTGCAATGGCCTGTCAAGCGCTTTTAAAGGGATCGGGACTTGCCGCAATGAAGATAGGTGTGGTCTCGGGCGATGATCTGACAACCCTTTTTAAAGACTCTAGCGAGGCGTCTTTCCAGCATTTGGAAACGGCCGAATCGCATCAGCGCATTAAATCGCGTCTCGTGAGTGCAAACGCCTATTTTGGTGCAGAACCTATCGTCAGGGCTCTACAAGCCGGTGCGGATATCGTCATTACCGGACGCGTTGCAGACCCCAGTTTGACAGTAGCGCCCTGTGTCGCGCATTTTGGCTGGTCTTGGAGCGATTATGACCGTTTAGCTGGTGCGACAATTGCAGGGCATTTGATCGAATGTGGAACACAAGTCACAGGCGGGATTTCCAATCATTGGTTGGAGGTACCGGATCTTTCCCATATTGGGTTTCCTGTCGTAGAAGTGGATGCCAACGGCTCTTGTGTCATCACAAAGCCTCAGAAAAGCGGTGGGGTTGTCAGCATAGAAACCGTTAAAGAACAGCTTTTATACGAGATTGGGGATCCAGATCGCTATCTCAGCCCAGATGTGACTGTCTCTTTTCTGTCGTTGTCTTTAAAGGAGCAGGGGCCTAATCGTATTTTTCTTTCAGGAGCAAAGGGGAGGCATCCTCCTTCCACATATAAGGTGAGCGCTACTTATCGAGATGGTTTTAGAGCGGAAGCTCTGTTGACTATTTTTGGGCCAGATGTTGTAAAAAAAGCGCGCTTATGTGGAGAGACGATCTTAAAACGCTGTAGTGATGCTGGGTATGCTTTGGAGCGCACAAATATCGAATGTCTCGGTCATCCCAATGAGGGTGTGGCTCCCGGTGTTTTTCCTCAAAATGCCTCAAAACATTCTTTAGAATGCGTCTTGCGTATCTGTGTAGCCGACTCAAGAAAAAATGCATTGGAATTTTTCTCTAAAGAAATCGCATCGCTTGTAACCTGCGGTCCTGCGGGAACTACGGGGTATGCCTCCGGAAGGCCGCGTATCCGTCCTGTATTTGGCTATTGGCCCTGTTTGATCCAAACGCAACATGTTTTGCCTCAAGTCACTATTTTGGAGGAGTTATCCGAATGAACCAAGTCGCACGTTTAAGGGACATCGCCTATGCGCGCAGTGGAGACAAAGGCTCTGCGGCAAATATTGGAGTCATCGCCTATACGGAAAAAGGCTTTCAGTTTTTACTCGACTATCTTTCTGCTGAAAAAGTCGACCATTATTTCAAATCCATGGGAGTGACCCAAACAGTGCGCTATGAACTTCCCAATCTTCAAGCCTTGAACTTTGTCTTGAGCAATATCCTGGTTGGTGGCGGCAGCCGCTCCTTGCGTATTGATGCGCAAGGTAAGGCTTTGGGTCAAATTTTACTTGAAATGCCCATTGAGATTTCTTCAGATATATTAAATGCTTCCAAGAGGATTACATGAAACTATTTGCCATTGAAGGGAATCCGGTTAAGCTAGATGGGGGAGCTATGTTTGGCAATGCCCCGAAAGAGCTTTGGAAAAAGTGGGCCGTACCGGATGATCAGAATCGTATTTCGCTAGCGACGCGCTGTCTTCTCGTGCAAACAGATGCTGGAAAGAATATTTTATTCGAAGCGGGTTGTGGAGCCTGTTATGATCAGAAATTTCGGGAGCGCTTTGGAATCGATGCGACGCATTTCCTTGTAAACAATCTCGCTGCAATTGGAGTGAACCCTTGCGATATCGATGCGGTCGTTCTTTCTCACTTGCATTTTGATCATGCCGGAGGATTACTCTCCGCATTTGATGAGGGCCCGTTGCGCCTTGTTTTTACAAAAGCTCAGTATTACCTGGGTAAAGAACATTGGGGAAGAGCTAAGGCACCGCATGTCCGCGATCAAGCCTCCTTTATACCACTTCTTCACGCATTGCTTGAACAGTCCGGTCGATTGATTTTGCTCGATAGTCAGCAGAAGAATTTGTCTGGGTTAGGAATGGAGATCTCTTTGCGGTACTCTAACGGCCATACTCCGGGGTTGATGCTTTCGCAGATCGAATTAGACTCAGGACCCTTGTTTTATGTTGCGGATCTAGTGCCCGGTATGCCTTGGATGCATGTGCCGATCACAATGGGATATGACCGTTATCCAGAAAAATTAATTGATGAAAAAAGAGCTCTTTTTGGCGATTTTGAGAGTGTTGGCGGGAAAATCTTCTTCACACATGACCCACAAGTCAGTTGCGTGAAAGTTGCTAAAGACATAAATGGAAAATATTT
>Ga0207102_1053_pt1 | contig 12665 bp, 13 predicted proteins | sample Alteio_BWMinHeat_80_FD_153573 | JGI IMG/M metagenome (GOLD analysis project Ga0207102, IMG submission 153573) | Enriched cells from forest soil in Barre Woods Harvard Forest LTER site, Petersham, Massachusetts, United States -... | ecosystem: Environmental > Terrestrial > Soil > Temperate forest >... | reverse complement strand
AATGACGATGGGCAAACTCAGCTTCTAGTGAACGCCTGTGCGCGCGGTAGCGGCGTAGCATGCGATCAGCTGGCGAGCATTTACAGCGCGAACGGCGATGCGCAGACGGCTTCGAATCTTGAGCAAAAGGCCTGCGCGCTTCATTATCAACCCGCTTGCACCGCAAAGTAGGGCCGCAAGCAAAGTAACGAGAGTGGCGCGGAAGAATAAGGCCACTTGTTCGGACTTCACAAAGATCAAGCGACCACTACGTTCGATAACTGTGAGCGTGATGTTACTACGGTAATCGCACCTAAAATTTGAATCGAGAATTGGCGAAAGTGATTTGATGAATTTGCGATTTAATTCGAAGGGGTTTGTTTTGAAGTTTCATAAATTTATTCTTCTTACTCTAGCGGTGATTTTGACACCGTTCGGCGCTCGTAGCGTTTTCGCAGGCGCAGTAAAGTTTCATCACCTGCCCGCTCACCGGCTACACAGCCTTCATCTCAAAAGGGGAGTCGACGGCAATATTCAAATTCCGTTAAATGAATTCGTTCAATCTGGATCTGACTGGTATTACCCTTCGATAGAGGACGGGATCATTTCAATCTCCGTAACTGGAAGCGCTCCCGTTTTTTCCAGTAATTCTATTATTTCAACACTTCAGATTGCGAACAATGTCCCCTCCGATTTCGTTGTGAATACAGCTGATGGGTATGGCCTAAACGTTGCTTTCTCCGTGGCGGCAAATGCTTCAGGAGCATCGGACGGCGTTGACATTCTTACAAATCTTGATTTCAATGCCGCGGTACTGTACCCAAGCGGCGCGAGCGCTACCCTAGATATTCCACCAAATTCGGTTGGGGGGACGGGCTTCGCCGCTGCTCTTGCTGGAAAGGCTACAGCCGGCTCCGTTACCGTTAGCAGCATATCGCTAACGCCACCGCCGCCGCCGGTGGTTTCTCTTCCTCAGAGTCTCACTACCAATGCCACTTCTTATTTGGCTGTGGCTACGGTGATTGTTCCGGGATTCGACGCCGTCGAAGGTTACCAATGGACTCTCAATGCCCCAGATGGAAGCGTCGCTACTGTGCCTGCATTCACTAAGGTGAGTAACGTAACGGTAAACTTTGACAAGCCCGGGAAGTATGTTCTGTCCGTCCAAACTACCGACGGAATAAGTGATTCCAATATTGCCACGCAAACAATTACTTACGCAGAGTCGGCACCTTTTCAGATCCTTCTTGGAGGGAGCCAGTATCTTTTTAAGAACTGCGCGCCAAATAGTAGCGATCCCTGCCTCAAGAATCAGGATCAGTACAGCGGAGGGGAATTTCTCGTTGGGGACAAGGTTAAGCTACATGCGCTTTCTAATGTTGACTCTTATACCTGGACCATCACTCCCGAAAATGGCGGAGATCAGATCACCCTTCAAAATCAAGATGCCTCATTTCCAATTACCGCCGCGGGCGGCTACTCGATTTGCCTGAATGGTACCTCGACGGATGGCGGAATTGTCACATGTCCTGTCCCGATTTCTATACTTGCGGAAAAACAAATCAGCGTAACTTTTCCAACCAATCCTACTTTTGTCCAAACGCCGACTTACTCAAATAAGGCGCAGAATTTTCAATATCCCGGGATTGCCAATCCCGAGGGAGGAAAGTGCAAAGTTGCATCGCTTCATCCTACCCGTGTTACGGGAGCTTGCGACGGGACAGCCTGGGGAACCAATGCAGATTCTCTACCTGCGGCCATGACGCTGTTCTCAAGTGCGGGCTGCGTCGTAACCAATCTCGCGGAGGACTTAAGCCGAGACTTCTCAGGTGGGAATTTTTTCGGATTGCCATCGATTCAAGCGGCCGACCAACTTTTGTATAGTAAAAATGTTTATATAGGTCACAACGACCCCAATTGGTCGCGAGCGGCTGCTGCGCGCAATGCGTATGCGCCGGCCGGGGCTGCGCCTTGGATATATCAAACTACCGAAAATTCCCGCACCAGCTTGGATGCCGCTCTTCTGGCGCGTACGAGAAGTTATGCGAGTCTGCTCGTTTATGGTCTTGGTGATACAAAGGGAACTCAGTATCCCAGTTACAAACACATGTTGAATCTGGCAGGTGTAAGCTTGGATTCCTCGGGAAAGCCCATTTATAGTTTTGCCGACCCCGCCAATGAATCACGAACCGCATTTAACGTTCGCCCGTACAGTCAACCGCCCTATAATGGGACATTCAGAGACGTTCGTAATTTTGCACTGGGTCAGCCAACAAGATCTCCAGGTGGAGCTACGCTTTATGCTTCAACGTCTTCGCCGGCAATTACATTTTCGTCTATAACTGTCGCAGGGAAAGAAATTAAAATTTCGCAGAATCAAAGGGCCTTCCAAACACTTTCGCTCGGTTCAACTTCGGGCGTGATTACGAACGAAAGCGTGGGAGATCCCGATGACAGCTTGGGTTCAACTGGTTCAGGAGGTCTTCAACTAACGATTCCTGAGGCGGATGTAAATAATATCTCTTCGATCGGCGTTACCGCAACGGATGTAGTGTCTGGAAGTGTTCAGATTCAGGTTTTGAATTCCCAGGATCAGATGAATGCAGTGTCCACTATCCCTGTATCTTTGTCGTCCGGACAGGCTCAAATGATTCCAGTAAGCGTGAGCAACGCGAGTCTGGCTACGGGAACCATGATTGTTTCAGCATTTTCAGATCGCGTTGACCCGTCAACCGGATACGGCATCGCCAAAATCCAAGGGCGGTTGCAGGTAGGGGCAGGCAATACGGGGCTAAATTTTTCTAGCTCCAATTTGATACTTAGTTTCCCGTCTACTACATATTCAATTCCTGCCGCATCAATGCAGGTCGAAGCGGGGACGGCGATTTTTCAGAATCCAACGAGTCTAGGGGGTATCGAGAAGTTCTCCTACCAAACCTCGGGTGACTTCGAGCTTGAAATCGTTGGCTTGAATTTGGCAAAAATAATTGGCGCGGCATCGGTGCCGGTGACTATGCAAATTGGGACAAATCAATTCTCCGGATCGATTGGATTGAACATGATTGCGCCACCAGATTTGCTGTCCGTAGAGCTGTCCAAGGGGATATACGCAGTAGGTGACTTGGCCATTGGGACCGTTACGGCTAACACCGGTGATCTGCAGGATTCTGATTCAGAGTTCTATTTATCTCTTAGCCTCGATGGCGCTGAAGTCGTTGCAAATCAAAAGTCGAATCCAGTTTGGACTTTTCATTCTCAGCCTTTGGTCGCAGGTACCCATGCATTGTCGATTTCGCTCTTCCTTCAAAGTAGGAGACTGGCCGAAGCAGTCATTGCTACCGAACGCGCAAATCGGCAAAAGATTTTCGAGATTGAACGTGAGATCGCTCGGCAAACAGATCCGAACGAGATTCAAATTCTTGAGACTCAAAAACAGAATTTACTTAACGAAATTGCGGCCGTAAAATCAAATCTGATCAACTCTAGAACGAAGTTGGGGTCTAGCCTCAATGAATCCCTGCTTGCTCAATAGCGCTTTTATTCTTTTGTTTTCACCCTGCGTGGCGTTTGCTGCTGGAGGATCGTTATCCGCAGCGCCATCGCCGGCCACGACTATTGAAATCCAAATGAGCGGAACGCCGTCACCTGCGCAGATTGCAGTGGAGTTGGAAAAGAAATTTCCACTGAAGGATTGGAAGAGCGTCGGCTTTAAGGACGATGACGGCCAGCCTCTCATGGTGATGAAGGTTCCAAACTTCCTATTTTGGAATAGTGACTGTACCAAACATGCTGTACGCGACGGCGTCGAGTATTGTGGTCCGGATTGGGAAAATTCGCCGAGGCTGTCCGGTTCTGTAAAAATTGCCGGAAAAATCAGGACCCTTGTGATCGGCATGGAGGGCGGAAGGCCTGGGCCGCCGCATGATCGCCCCGCCGGGGATCTAGGCACTGCCTTTGGGGTGTGGGAGGGCTACGGAGCGTTGCTTTCTTCGAAAATTATCACTTTGGGGGGTTATAAAGCCTATTTGGGCGAAATTGAAGACGTGAAGAAAACCTTGCCGAAGCCCACGAAAGTAATGACCCTGATTTTTTCTAATCATTCCTATTTTGGTGTGACACTTGATTTTATCGAAACAGAGACGAGCTCTAGTGGCACGGATTTCGTACTCCACAAGGATCGTGTTTTTCAGGGTTTTATAGATAGGGCAATTGAGAATTTTCAAATCAAAGTGAAAGTTGAGGACGTACCTCGCAAAGTTAAGGAGTCGGCGAGCGAAGAAAAGTCGAGCTCTGTTAGGTGTCTTCCGCCCAAAGCCCCAAATCTTCGAGAGAGAGTCACGCGTTCCGACTTAATTTTCATCGGTGTACCGAAGGAAGTACACGATGTAAAAGTTCCGAATTCTGAATTCTGGAATAAGCAGGCTGAATTTGATGTGAAGCGTGTTCTTAAGGGAAATCTTTCCGAAAGTGCAAAAACGGTGATGGTTAATTTCCTGGAATATGGAACTACCCTTGACGGTCGAAAAATTGATTCCTGTTCTCCAGACCTAGATGGCGCTCATTTCGATTTAAATAGCCGCGATGAGCTTTTGGTTTACGCTAGCAAGGGCTTCGAATTTCACACTAGTGACAGAAATGGCGGCGGCTCTCTACGGACAAAAGATAAGGAAGTTCAACGGGAGATTGAGCGGGTTAAGCAGCTGCTTTCTAAATGAAGATGGTATGAAGTGGACTATAACCATGACGGAAAGTCGTTTTTTTCGCTGAAAAGACAGCGATCATCTCAGCGTTCGCGCTCCCTCCACTGTAGCCTCGCAGCGTCTGCTGAACGGCCAAAGGTATCGTTCGCTCGATAGCAAAGGATATGGATATATTACCTTTCATTGTTGAGATGACGAGAGCTCTTGCCTGGCCCGCGCTCATTCTCGCAATCGGCTTTTATGTGCGCCGGCATCTTCGCCGTACTGAGAGGGAAGACGTCGATCTCGACGAACATTAGGCGCGGACCTCGGTTTTATCAATCTCCGCCGCCATGAGTTGGCCATAGATGTTGACGGTGATGGGGTTACTTCGGTGTAGAGGATCGCTTGGTGTTGCGTCTCGGCTATTCGTGTTCTGACTCCTGATGGCCGTTCAAATGACGGAGCACTGGCTGTAGTCCAAATATTGTCCAATGTCATTCCCTATGTCGCAGCGATCGTCGCTATTGGCGTAGTTACCCAGTTCAGATATTGTTGCTGGGCAATGAAGAAAAACCTTAAAACAACTGGAATCGAAACCAGTTTTGTTGTCTGCCGAATTTGTCAAAGAAGCTTCCGAATCATCAGTGGAAAGCACCTAGCTGCGCACGGGCTTACTCGTGAAGAGTATATGCAAAAGTTCGATCTTCAACCGGATCGACTCACATGCGTAGATCACCGGATAAGCATATCACGACGTAGCGACTACTCGCCCTTCCTGCAAAGCGACCTTCGGGAGCGATTGCGGGTTATTCATAAAGAGCACGGCGACGTCGGCGCGGAATTTATTGCAAAGAGATGGCCGCAAATTTATCGGCAAGCTTTGACTTTTCACGGAAAAAGTTGGACCGCGGCGCTAGAAGATGCCGGCCTTGAAACCTGGTATACAAAACGTCAAAGGGAGTGGACGAAAGAAAGGGTAATTTCGGAAATTCATAGCTATTACAAGAAGCACGGCAATCTCACCTATAATCCGCGCCTGCTTCCAAAAGAGGGCTTCCGCTACTCATATGTGGTCCGCTTTTTTGGTGGCTGGCGAAATGCCGTACGGGCGGCCGGATATGATCCCATGGCTGTTGGGATTCGCGACGAATGGTCTAAAGAAAAATTGGCCGCGATCATAAGAAGATATGCCTCTCTGGACGAAATTCCAAAAGATGAACTCCGGCGTTTCCAGAGCTCTTGCCGCTACTATTTTGGGTCTATGGAATCCGCGTTGCGTTCGGAAGGCGTAAATGTAGAGAAGTTCACCGGAAGGACGAAGTGGTCGAAAGAAAAGGTCCTATCCAAATTAAAGCAATACTACTGCAAGCATGGACGAAATTGCTCGAGATTGATTGCTCGACATGATCCTAACTTACGATCGAACGCGTTTCGATATTTTGGCTCGTGGAATTACGCTCTTCAGCAAGCTGGAATTAATCCAATTAAGATTGAATGGACAAGAGCACTTGTAGTCAAAGAATTGAGGGGGCTTCTAAGAAATGGAGCCCGTCCAACGCTGGCCTCCTACACTCAGCGAAAAAACATGAAACTGTACACTGCGGCCGTTGCTCAGTTTGGAAGCTGGGAGAAGGCGATTCTAGCCAGCAAGATGGTATTTCGGCCGGCGCAAGAAACTTGGTGTGAAGCAAGAGTTCTCTCGGAGATCGCCAGGCATCAGCTGGGCGAGAAATCCACATTGGGTAGAAAGCACCATAAGTTATATCGGGCAAGTCTTCGGTACTTCGGGAGCTGGAAGAAAGCCGTGATGGCCACGTCAACGCCTTGAGTTTAAGTTTGGCGGTACAGCTTGTAGAGCCTGCGTCTGACTTGGTCGGCTGAACTTACGCTTCAAGGGCGATGTTCTGGGTACAGCGCCTTTCTCAAGGTTATCGAAAACCTGAGATCCAACATATATGCGACCGCCGCAACCAAGATCGGAAATGCAATGTCATTCCCGTAATGAAGTTGGATTACAAGGCTGTTTCCATATCCATTGATTGAAGTCGAAACAAAATTCTTACATTCAGCGTAACTAGCGCTGTTTCTTGGACTGTTGAATGGAATCTTTTCCAGTAGATTGCGAATAACTTCTATTGTCCCAAATCTCTCATTCACGAAATCCCAAATTACGTGGTCAGTGAAGTCCCGACCAAATTGAAGATCTGGCCAATTCATGTTTGATAGAAGAAGAGTTCCTCCTCTAAGTGCCTCGCTAAGAGAGGAGTCCATTTGAATCCCAGCGCGATAGAAATCTGTCTCGATTTTCTCCATCCAATTTTGGACAACCTTCTCAACGCCACTATTGGTGTTAAAACCAAACTCAAAGTACGGCTTTAGGCCATTGAGCAAGTCGAGTGGTTGGGTTGGGGCAATGAATTCCTTGGAAGCAATAGTTCCTCTGCTGCCCAGCACTCTTTGAACAAACTGTTGAGCCTTATCATCAAGAGGCGCTTGCACTTTTTTGATGTAATCTAAGATCTCGTTCATACAAGTGCCCCCGCGTCGCCGCTCTTCGCCTCTCCCGTGCCGGCAGAGCCTTTCAGAATCGTGAGTATCATATCAACGTTCTTCTCAATTCCTCCGACTTGGCCCGATACCTGATTTAGCTGAGCGCCAACCCGCTGGACCTCGGCCAGGAGAATTGACTCCCAATTATTGAAAAACGAGACCTGCTCTTCGTCCGACATTTTGATGCTAAGAATTTGGTAACGAAGTCCGAAACCCTTGGGGCTATTTAGAATGGGGGCGACTCTATCCAGGTCGAAAATCTCGACCGCGCATCCCTTCGCCGTTGCTTTCGTGCGAAGAGTCTTGCCTTGATCATCGGAGATTTGCACGTTAGTAAGGAACGCAAAAATCTTCGCAGAATTTTTCACTGCCCCATCGAGATCGCCGTCGAATTTTCCTTCGATCTTTTCCCACGACTTTTCGTCAGCCCGATTCGGAAAATAGCATCCGCCGACAACGCGGCGGCCATCTGGATGCCGCGCAATAATATCCTTACCGCCGTCGGGGCCCCCGGTAGGATGAACCGGATCAATATCCAGGTATCCTTCAAGGCGAAGGATTTGGGCGCCCAAGGTTTCGGCTTTAAGCTGCCCGTAGGTCCAATTGATAAGCCGTAATCTAGCCTCGTCCACCGCGCTAGGACCAGTGCCCAGGGTAGGCGTTCGCACCATAATTTGGGCGTAATGCCTGAAGTTGAATAATTTCGTCAAGAACGCTCATGGCCCACCTTCGCAAGGCGGGAGGATACCACACTTGGTCTCCACGCAAAAAGCCGTGAAGAAGCCGCTGGGGCCAGGGGCTACCATGGTTGACAAACCCGGTTTCGCCCCCATTTTCCCGCTATAGGGGGAATCTAAATGAAGTCTGGATTTGAAATGGATGCATTGGTTGGCGACCGGGTGATGGGCTGGAAATGTGAACGCACGTTTCGCGAGGGCTACTCCACAGGAAAGGGCTTTGATCCTCAGGGGAATCATCGGGACCTTCCCCCTTGGTCGACGAACGAAATCGCGGCCCGCGAAGTTTGGAATCGCGTTCAAGAGCTTGGGGGAGACGCTATCGGAATCTTCATCGAGAGCGCACCGACCTTCCAAATTAAGAAGGTGGAGCGGTTCGAGAAGATCGAGGAGATTGGCCATGGCGCTACTGCTCAAGAGATCTGCTTGGCTGCGCTCAAAGCAGTCGGGCAAGAGATCCCATGAAAGAGATCCACCTTTCGTGAGCGCCGAAAAGCCGTTCAAAAATTTGCTAGACCGGGAAATTCATTTTTTCCTGAACCTTAAACGTCTAGCAGAGCTTCAAATTAGGACATTCAAAACTTGCAGCGCTAAAACAATTAAGAACGATTTGCTCTACGAGCAGTTCTTGTTCGCGAGCATCGACGGCTTGTTTACCAGGCTTCACAACTTTGGGGAGCGCCTCATAGGCTTTCTCGCCGTGGTAAAGGGCGGGCATCTTTATAATCTAAAGAGGAATAATAGGCGCGGGTTAGCGGTCGCGCCCCGGGAAGTGAATGTTGTTTCTGGGCCAGACGAACGTCTGGCACGCTCCGTGGCCAGAGACATAACGGAGGAACTTCAACAAAAATTCCTTGAACGATACGATGCTCGCTTTCCCGGAGTGAGTGCGAGAAGCGCCGGCGCGCCGAATCACAAGGATATTGACGCCGTAGTCGATAAGCTTCGGAAGGTTTTGGAGCCGATCAAGCGCCACCGCGATAAGGTGGTGGCTCACTGGGATGATCAGGCTGAGCCAGCGACAGTCACAGATCTTGAACATGCCCTCGCCCATATTGAAGCGTTGCTTGGTGACCTATTTCTGTTCTCTCAGCTTGGCTCGTATGTCTTCGAGCTTGGTGGCATCGCGGCTGACGTAAAGGGGACAGCGATTGACTTATGTGAGTTGATCCTAGGTGAGTTTCGTGTGAGGGCGGCGGCGACCAAGGAAATGAAAGATATTTACATGATGGGTTTCGATACTTGGGGAGCTGGACAGTCAGAGGAGCAGTACGTCGCGAACTGCCGGGCTTCCGCCAAGTACGCCGCAGGCAAGTGGTACGTCTTAGAGGATCGCGACGGCCATCCCGTCAGCTCCGTTATTGTCTATGAAAAGCCAGCTTATGGGCAGGCCCAGCCAGCAGTCGGTATAGGCTCCCTAGCTACCAAATCGAGCGAACGCCGTAGGGGGCACGGTCGCCAGCTGATATGGGATCTTATGAGGCAACTTCAGGGACCTCAATCGGCGACAGTGTTTTACTTATACGCGGACGCGAACCCAGCCTTCTATGAGGAGCTCGGATTTGTTCGATTGCCAGAGCGGTTGCAGACCAAGCCCGGTTCAACGGCAATGATCAGGGGCCGAGACGAGGTCTTGCGCACCATGCTTGAGGACTCCAGCTACTTTCCTCCAGCCTACTTTCCTCCAGCCTACTTTTAGGAGACTCATTATGGCGAAGGACTTCGTTGCGCTCGTTCATGCGGGTGGCCAGGTTATAAAGGGTGGAAATGACCTCTTTGGAATAGGTAAGAGTACGCTCGACGCCGTGAAGAATCTCTACACCGTCACTCAACACGTTCGCTTTCATATGTTTCTACGGGCATGCAAGGCTGAGCTTGAACGGCAAGGAAGGCTATCCACTGACAGCGAGCTTGAATTGATCACTTGGTTCGAGTCCCAATTTGGTCGAGAGCATGCCTACGAGTTCATCAGGCGCGCGATTGAAGCTGGATCTGAGATTACGAGAGCGGCCATGGGGCGCCTCTATGTCCAATGCGCTACCAAGCCGATACAGGGCGTAACGACCGATGAGTTGGCTACCCTGCGAGCATACGAGACGTTGGACGATGCGAGCGCACGCCTCATCTTATACCTTGAGAAGAGTTTTCCAGTAGGTAGCCAGACCCCTGACAACATCCGGTGGCCTCATGGTGTCCTTGAAGTGCCGAGAGACGAGGCCAACAGACGAAAGAAGGATCTGCTGGAGCGGTTCGGAGTCGACACAGAGGACGATCTCGAAGATCGACTCGATGAATTTGGCCGCCTGTCGATGTACCGGGTGAGCCGGGGATTCAGTTCTAGTGGTTCTGTCTCAATAGTGAGGAATAAGCGAACTGCCGCGTTCTTAGATAATCTGCGCTGGGCTGTACAGCTTGTAGAGCCTACGTCTGACTTGGTCTAGCCATGGTATCTGAGCTGGGTCTCCTGCCAGCGTGCAGGTGTCTCGGGTGATCGTAGATCCCAAAATTCTTTCCGAAAACCTTCTAATGTCGTTCCGCTCATCGCATGGAAAGCGTACATAACGGCAAAAAAAACACTGGCTAGTTGCAGATCGAGCGGAAACGCGAGAAAGCTCGGCAGAGCGAGCTTTGCAGTAGGAGGCGGAATGCAGTCGGAGTTAGAGAAGAGATCGATCGGAAGGGTTGCTCAGAAAATTGCTCTTCGGTGCGTGAGAAATACATCAATCGAGAACATTCATGCGGGAAGAGCAGTTCGATCTAAGGCCGGAGATTACTCAGACGTAACGGTCGTCACCCCATATGGGGAGATTCCTTGGACCGACGTCTCGCGAATTTCCCAAGATGAAATGAAGACCTTCAATAAAGAGGTCGTGAACAAGATTTTTACTGTTTTGATAATGCTGGGAAGGGGCTGCGAGATGAAGGAGGGGCCGAACGCCTTCTATGCGCCTCATAATTGGGATATGCCTGAAATCGATCCGGATATCGAGCGACTGTTCACGGGATCTGATGTGCGAGAGTAATGCCAGGAGAGTGGCGTAGCGATCTGAGGTCATGGCGCAGGGTAATACCTAAGGTCATCCGCCGATGGCGGGCGGATGCCGCCCTCCAGAAAGCAAACCTGCCAGCAATTGAGCCCTTTTCCAGCGAGGGCGTCGGCAACGTAGTGGTAGCCGTAGCCCATGCGCTTTCTGATTAATCCGTCATGAGCCCCGCATTCGGCAATGGCCAATCGCAGAGCCTCCGGCGAGCAAAAGTAGAGTTTGCCCGCTTGGCGCCAGATCGGGAGCTTGGGGACTGGTTCTAGCGCTCGCGTGCGTGATCTCGTCATGGCTAGGGAGCGTAGCAAGTCGGAAGGGCGGCGGTTCTTGCGCGTGGCGTTGGCTGCGCTGACCAGGGAGGCGACGGAAGGGGGGGCCCGGGGCGTTAAGCCGAAGGAGTCTTTTGGCGGCGCACTTGCGGGGCGGCCGGCCGATTTGTTCGCCCATTTTGTCGAGGATACAAAGCCTCGGCGAGCAAGGCATACCGCCCGGCAAGGCGTAGTTTCACTAGCCGCTCAATGTCCGCCCCATACGACGATACGTAAATCTGCAGCCGTCTTACGGGCGGGGCAGCAATTCCGCGCTCGAAATTTGAAACAAACTGGGCGGAAGAATAGCCGAGCGCAGCGGCAACTTCTCGTTGGGTGAGGCCCTCAGCGCGGCGGAGTTTTCCGAGATAGGTGCCGAGCCTAGAGTAAGGGCGCGGAATTTTATATCGACGGATGGCGCGAGTCATAACGATCCTCACTACGAATAAGCCTGATCGAGCTTACACCTTTTCGGGCTTAATTGAAACACTCGGATAATGAATGCGGATCTCCAGTCTGAGAAGTTCTTAAAGGCGCTAGGAGCAAGGCTCCGTTCGGTCCGTGAAAAGCGTGAATGGACGCTAGAAAACGCCGAAGAGCACGGATGGCCGTCCTGGCAGCATCTTCAGAAAGTCGAATCTGGCAAGAACATCACGGTGGTTACGCTGATGAAGCTTTGCAAGCTCTATAGGATGCGTCTCTCGGAGGTATTGGAAGAACTCAAGGGATACTAGTCGCAAGTATCAGCATTAGCTGGATCTTGCGCACGAAAACGCACGAGTCACTGGCGTCAAATGCGGATCCACGTGGTTGAACATCGGCCGCATAGATTTTTGTTTTTGAAAAAGTTAAATTGGCAAAATGAAGATGGACCCTTGGCCGTCGTACAGCGCAAAAGATAGGAAGGCATTCGCTTACCATTGGCGACATTCTCCCTACCCAAAGAACTTGTTCAGAACGAGACTGGCACGTACGCCCTCGCAGCGAAAAGCCTTCGATCATTTCTCAAGACTCCATCCGTATTGGCGGATTCGGGCTGTTTTTTTCGATAGACGCATTCGACACTGGGTTTGTATAGTTGGAGCGATCAGTTTCTTCGCCAAGCCCGATACCTTGGGAAAGCCTCTCAAGGCTGGTCATTCCTTCGCTGGCGGGTGAAATTGCCTACAGCATCAGAGCCACGTTAGCCCCGGCAAGTAAGAGCTGGTCACGCCATTGCTGAAGCGGAGGGACTGCTCAGCGCTGCTAAAAATTATCTCTGTTGGCTAGGCGCATGCTTTCGCGCTTGCACACAATGAAGTGGCACAAGTGTGCCATTCGACACAATTTTCGAGTAGGTCAGGCGATTGGTGAATTCAGATAGGCTCG
>Ga0207102_1154_pt1 | contig 12746 bp, 10 predicted proteins | sample Alteio_BWMinHeat_80_FD_153573 | JGI IMG/M metagenome (GOLD analysis project Ga0207102, IMG submission 153573) | Enriched cells from forest soil in Barre Woods Harvard Forest LTER site, Petersham, Massachusetts, United States -... | ecosystem: Environmental > Terrestrial > Soil > Temperate forest >... | reverse complement strand
GGCACAGAGACAGCGAGGCAACGAGAAGGCATAGAGGCAACGAAACTGAGTGGGTATTCACCATTCACCATTGACCATTGACAATTAGCATTTCGCCGTTTTTCGTTTCTTGCCCAGTTTACCAGCGGCTTTCACCTTGTTGATGTAATCTACCGCAGCGGGTACTTTGCTGCTTGTATCGCCTGTATTTACGGTTACGGGGCCTATTTGCTGGGCTGTTTTCGTGGCTGTATCAGTTAATGTAGGTATGTACGAGCCGAGCGCAATTATATAACCATTCATGGCATATTTTACCCGGCTGGGGGCTGTATGGATATTCTTTTGAATGCGTTGTAACAGGCTTTTCAGGGCCGGTATATCCAGGTCATCGTCACTTTTAGTAGCTACTATGCTCCCTAACGTTGCCCAGCCCGAAGCGGCTATATTTTCTTTATCGGCATCAATCCATTCCAGGGCCAGTTCAAATCCCAACGGACTTTCACTTGTTACCCAGGGTACTATATATTCACTTAAATTAGACCAGTAGGCTTTTTGAACCCAGTGCTGCAATTGTTGCCGGGTCATTTTGCTGCCATCGGCCATTAGACCAGCCAGGTACATGGCATCGGCATTACCTGTGTCGTACAGCTCTATGGCCAGGGATTGGTTGTTTTTTAACTGCTTCATGAGCTTTTTCAGTTCTTCCACCTTTACGCCAAACAATGGTTCACGGGCGCCGTGTTTTATGAGTGTTTTTTTGATACTATCTGAGCCGAGTGCTTTTAACCGGGCGAGTACTTCTTTAGCAGTCATAGCGGGTGTTTTAAGGTCTTATTGATTAGTACTTAACTTAAATGTACGTTGATTTTGGTACGAAGTATATTTACATGCAATAAAAAAGCTTCATGTTGTAATGAAGCTTTTTAGAAGATTATAAAGTACGGTGTTTTCTTTATTATGAAAAAAGCATGTTGTTTATTTCTTTAATTACAATTATTCAATTGTTGTTCCACACCTGGTTTGTGTAATACACACAACAATTTGTTGAATCATGTTATAAAAACATTAAAAAGGAAGTATCGCAAATTAAAGGGAAGGGATATGTGCCGGGAGTTCTAACTGTGTAGTACGCAAAAATGTCGTTGTGTGAAGGACGAGGTTATGATAGATGTGAAAATATTGAGTTACTGTATGTTTTTCTTTACTTCTAAAACAAAAGCTTCGGTAACATTAGCATAGTAGGCGATTTCAGCAATAGTGAGTTTACCTGCTGCTAACATGATTTGCACAGTTTCAGCTTTACCTTTGTTAAAACCTTTATTTTCAGCTGTTTCCAGAACAGCATATTTATCCCATTCTTCCATTAAACTTCTTTCGTAGGTCATAAACTCTTTCTTTGACAGGTTGGATATTGCTGCAATAGTGAACAATTTCTCGAATATCCGCTTTGTCAAATATAATGGAATTTTTTCTAACTTATGCATGTTTTTCAATACAAACAACCACCGGTCAAGGTCGGTTTGTAACTCGTGTTCCGCCTTGTTGAACTTGGGTATTTCTATAAAAATGTATCCCAGTTTGTTATAAAATACCTGTCCGGTTGATTCATATGTAAGGTGTACGCGATGCAAACAGGCGGTAGGCAAAGTATCTTCAAAACAAAAATTCATCACGCCAATTAAGTACACTTCTTTTAATTGGTAATTCCATTTCTTTTCACCACGAGGGCCCTGATCGTGTATAAGGGTTGAGGTGTAATAGATGGCCCTGTCTTTAAAGTAATACTGCTGCATTCGCTGTACTTCAATAATAAACTGCTCTCCATCCTTACCGGTGCAGGTTAAATCATATACTGTTGTGCGGTAATCGTTCTGCGGACCGTGGTTTTCGTTTTTATTGTACGTTAAATCGGCAATGTACTTTCTGCCTTCAAACAATTCGTTTAAAAAGGCAATGAGTAAGTCTTTATTAGGTTCGGTAGCAAATAATAGCTTGAACCCAAAATCGCTTAAAGGGTCAATGAACCTGCCAATATGTATTTTAGGCAGTGTTTTTCTTTCTGGCATAGGCAGCAACGTTATTGGGTGAAGTTAAACACTTTACCCGCTATTATCACTTACCTATTTGAGTTACTTACAGCTCCAAATGTGCGCGAACAGCAAAAATATGTACCGGTCCGCGGTCTTTGTTGTAGGCGGGGTTGAGCACAAACTGGTAATCGGGGCTTATTGATAAAAAGATTTTAGGAATGCTGAATTTGTAATAGGTTTCAAAGATGGCTTCGTGGCCGTAGTTCAACGCTCCATCACCAATAATAAAACCACTACCGCCTGCTTTTAAATAATCCTGGTGGGGTTTTGATATGCCATTCACCACAACTGCAGCACCGAATGCATCTTTTTTTCTTTTCCACGCTGTACCATTCCATACAATACCGCCGGATACCGAGTTGTCAATTTCAGTAAAGGCCCATGTTTCGTTGCGGCCGTCGTTCCAACTGCCTCTTAAAAAAATACCGGCATTGTTTGCTATTTCCTGGTCTGCAGAAATACCAAACCCGTTTTTTGTTTTGGGATCGCTGCGAACTGAGGTTATATCTGGTGTTGTTGGGTCTTTTCGAATCGCTTCTTCATAATTACCCATGTTAGCCAGGTTATGAAATAACAGCAACCGTACTACGCCCGGCCGGTTATTCATTTTTGTATTCTTTTCAATTTCCCAGGTTAAGCCATAGGCATGGGCAATATCATTATTCAAATCTGGTCCGTTGGCATAGGTAGGCATTTGGGTGGCGCTAATGCGGGTGGCCCACTGCGGGGCATGGTATTCAATCACCCCACCTACCGTATAGCCACGGGTATTGGCAGGGTAATCCCAGGCGCCATTACTCATAAGGCTCCAGTTCATAAACTGGGTGCGCGGGTCGTGGCTGTAATTGTTATCGTCAAAAAAATCGGCAATGCTAAATTTACCGGCGCGAATGGATATATACCTGGCCGGTACATGGTGCTGTACCTGGTTTTGATCGTCTTCCTCAACCGCGATACCTCCGCCCAAAGCAAACTTTTGCTCAATAAATAAACGGGCCAGGTAAAGCTTTAATTTGGGGCTGCCAATACGAAATGTTTCCCCGTTGGGAAAACCGGCGATCCCTTCGGCTGAACTTAAGCCACTGCCACCGGCTACCTCCGGGTTAAAATAAATGATGGCATTCTTCCATAAACGCCTGCCGGCGTAAATGGTTGCTGTAAAGGATACCTTACCCCCTTCGTTCGGCAGCAAACTATGGCTGCCGGTATAGGGGGCTGTAAATGACGGATGGTATTGCCAGATAGAGGTGGCCTGTGCGTGAAAACTCCAGTTACGGTCTTTAATTGAATCCGGGCTTGTTTGTGCCAACAAAGCCATTGTTTTTAATAGCAATAGGGTAGCTACGAACTTTTTCATAATAGTTAGCCTTGGTTTACATAAAGCAATAGACCGGTTAATACACACCCGTTCTGCTATAAAGCAGGCCAGGTAAAGTTTGTGTTAAACCAACAGTTGTTTACTTTAATGTACAAGCCCTGTTTTTGTTAATATTTTTCTGTTTGCGCGATGATGCATGAATTTAAATACCAGCGCAAAAATAACCGGTAAAATGAGCAGGGTAAGAATTGTGGCGGTTATTAACCCGCCAATAACTACTATAGCCAGCGGTTTTTGGGTTTCAGAACCTATACCGGTAGAAATGGCGGCCGGCATCAACCCAATCATGGCCATCAGAGCCGTCATTACCACAGGGCGAACGCGTGATATAACCCCCTGACGAACGGCTACATCGAGGGGCATTCCCTCATTTAAGTTTTTATTGAATACGGAGATTAATATTACCCCATTCTGAATACAAACGCCAAATAGTGCAATAAAGCCTATGCCTGCCGAAATACTGAAGTTAAAGCCGGTGATATGTAATGCCAGAATGCCGCCAATAAGTGCAAAGGGCACGTTCATAATGGTTAACACGGCATCTTTTACATTGCCAAATGTAATAAAGAGTATCAGAAAAATAGCCAGTAAACAAATGGGCACTACCTGCGACAGTGTTTTACTGGCGCGCTGCTGGTTTTCAAACTCCCCGTTCCAGGTCATTTTATACCCCGTGGGCAAATGTACCTGTTTATTTACTTTTTGCTGTCCTTCGGCAATGGTGCTGCCCAGGTCTCTTTCGCGAATGGAAAACTTAACGGCAATATAACGTGTATTGTTATCGCGGAAAATAAAGGCAGGGCCGGTTAATGTTTGTATGGTGGCAATTTCTTTTAAGGGTACTTTGGCGCCATCGTTGGTAGGCACCATCAGGTTTTCAATGGCGGCCTGGTCTACACGGAACTCCTTCTGATAGCGAATACGCACATCAAACTTTCTTTCGCCTTCGTACAACTGGGTGGCTGCTTTACCACCAATGGCCATTTCAATAACGGCATTGGCATCGGCAATATTTACGCCGTAAAAAGCCATTTTTGGTTGATCGAGCTCAATACGAAACTCAGGCTGCCCCAGGTTGCGCAGTACGCCTAAATCTTCAATACCGCGAACTGTTTTTAATACATTTAAAACGCTGTCGGCTTTTAAATCGAGGGTTTTGAAATCGGGTCCGAATATTTTTACAGCCAGCGCCGCATTTACACCGGCAACGGCTTCCTCCACATTATCCCTAATGGGTTGCGAATAGTTAAATACAACGCCCGGCAGCTTGCGCAATTGCTGGTCCATTTCATCAATCAATGCTTCTACAGTTATTTTTCTACCCCATTGTTTTTTAGGTTTCAGGTCAACCTGTATTTGAACGTTGAAAAAACCTTTGGGATCGGTACCATCATTGGTGCGGCCTATTTGCGACAGGGTTTGCTGTACCTCGGGAAACTTTGATAGTATTTCAATCATTTTATCCGATACCACGTTGGCTTCTGATAGCGAAACGCTCATGGGCAATTCTGCTTCCACCCACAAGGCGCCTTCGTTTAGTTCGGGTAAAAATTCCGTACCCAAAAATTTGGCCGAAAACACGGTAAGCAGCATAATGACAAGGGCCAGCAACACACTCTTTTTCTGGTTGCGATATACCAGGTTAAATAATTTGCCTACCCCTTTTTCAAAAAAGGACACAATTACATTGTGTTTTTCGCGTACGTTCTGCCGTAATAAAATGCTGGAGAGCGCCGGCACCAGGGTTAAGGTAAATAACAAAGCGCCCAGTAAGGCAAAACCCAGTGTGTAGGCCAGGGGCGAAAACATTTTGCCTTCTACTTTTTGAAAGGCGAAAATGGGCATTAAGCAGGTTATAATAATGAGTTTTGAAAAGAAGATGGCTTTACCCATTTCGGTACCCTTGTTCTTGAACAGGCCCAGTTTGGCCAGCCGGTTGAACTTTTCCATGCCCACTTCACGTGCCTTATGGTCGAGGGCTACAAACAACCCTTCTACCATTACCACGGCCCCGTCTATAATAATACCAAAGTCAACCGCACCCATCGAAAGCAGGTTGGCGCTCATGCCTTTTATGCGCATACAAATAAAGGCAAACAAAAGCGACAGGGGAATGATGATGCTAACGGTTACGGTGGTTCTCCAATCGGCCATAAACAGCAGTACGATCAGGGTTACCAGCACAATACCTTCAATAAGGTTATGAATTACGGTGTCCTGTGCATAATCCATGAGGTTGGTACGGTCGTAAAAGGTATCGATCTTTACATCTTTGGGCAGAATATTATTGTTCAGTTCATTTACTTTTTCGCGCACACGGTCCAGCACTTCACCGGGATTTTCGCCTTTGCGCATTACAATAATGCCTTCAATTACATCTTCCTGCCGATCGCGCGATACTTTGCCCAGGCGGGGTTTGCCCGCTTCTACCACATTGGCCACATTTTTCACCAGCAGCGGTACGCCGTTTACTTTTGTAATAATGATGTTTTCAATATCGGTGCTATCGTTCAATACACCAATGCCGCGCACTACGTACGACTGGCCGTTGCGTTCAATTACATCGCCTCCTACGTTTACGTTGCTTTTGGTAATGGCATTGTATACATCGAGCGAAGTAAGGTTGTATTTAATAAGCAGCTCTGGATTTACGCTTACTTCAAATACCTTTTCTTCACCGCCAAAACTGTTTACATCGGCTATGCCGGGAACTGATTTAAACTGCCGGTCGAGCACCCAGTTTTGAATGGTGGTAAGCTCGCGTATTGATTTGGTTTTACTTTTGAGGGTATAGCGAAAAATTTCACCGGTGGGGCCGTAGGGTGGTTGTACATCGGGTTTAACGCCTTCGGGCAGGTCGGCGCCACCCAGGCGGCTGAATACCTGCTGGCGGGCAAAGGCATCGTCTACATCGTCGTCGAAAATAATGCGTATATAACACAGGCCAAATGCCGAGGTGCTTCTGAGGTTTGACTTTTTTTGTACCGAGTTCAATACGGTTTCGAGCGGAATGGTAACAAACTTTTCTACTTCTTCGGCACTGCGGCCGGGCCATTGGGCAATGATGATGATTTGCGTATTGGTAACATCGGGAAAGGTTTCAATAGGCGTTTCTTTATAGCTCCATATGCCCAGCACTACCAGCACGCCCGTCATAAAAAAAACGAAGTAGCGATGCCGCAGCGAAAAATGTATAATTCGTTTTATGAACTTGTTCATGTGCTTTGCTTATCCTTCTTTTAATGCCCTGTACAATAAAATCTGGTTTTGCGAAATCACCTTATCGCTGGGTTGCAGCCCGCTTTTTATATATGCTTTATCGTTGCTGGTTTTGGTAACGGTTATTTCTTTCAGCTCCAGGTGGCAACGGTCGTGGTAAATGATCACAAAGTTTTTGCCGTTGTCGCTAATTATAGCGGTGGTGGGAATAATGGTGCAGCGTATACCTTCTTTATTTTCGATAAATATATTGGCAAACATTTCCGGCTTCAGCTGCATGTGGGGGTTAGGCAGCCTGATGCGTATTTTCATTACTTTGGTTACGGGGTCCAGTATCTGGTTCACTTTATCAACCACGCCGGTGAAAATACTATCGGGGTAGGCCAGGGTGGTTACTTTGGCGGTATAGCCTTCTCTTACTTTGGCAATATCGCTTTCGTACACATTGGCCCACACCCACACATCTTTTATATCGCCAATGGTAAACAGGTTATCGTTATTATCGTTCCTGATAAAGCTGCCCTGTGTCATTTTCTTTTCAACCACATACCCGCTCATAGGGGCTTTTATAACATAGATGCCGTTGGCCGAGGTGTTGCCCCCTCCGTTAATGGCAATCTGTTCTTTTACTTTGTTGGCCGCTACTACGGCTTTGTTGTAGTTTTCCTTTGCTTCAATGTATTCCTTTTCGCTAGCAATGCCGCTTTTGTAGAGCGATTCTGCATTATCCATTTGTTTTTTGGCAATGGTAACATCGGTGCCGGCGGTAGAGAGATCGGCATAATTACCAGCCACATCGGCGCTTTTTATAACTGCTAGGGTTTGGCCTTTTACTACTTTATCGCCCAATGATACGTTTACCTGTATTACCTGGCCGCTGCTGAACGGAAATACGCGCACTACTTTATTATCGTCGAAGCTGATTTCGCCCGATAGCTTCAACTCGTCGTTGATATTACCGGTATAGGCCGAATCGATTTGAATGAGCTTTGACAGCGAATCGCTTACACATACCTCGTTTTTTTCTGTGACAGCTGGCTGTGACTGCGAGGTACAGCTTTCAATACCAACAGCGAGGATGAGTATATATAACCAACTTTTCATAACTGTTCTTTAGGGTGTAGTTTTTAATTGCCCGGTTAATGAATAATGATAATACTGGTTCCCGTTGTGAAATTGAGCTCTGCAATGGTATTCAACAGGGCGGTTTGCTGTTGCAGTTTTTTAAGGGTAGTTTCTTTATAGGCATCAAAAAAATCTACAAATTCAATCAGGCTTAGCTGACGTTGCTGGTAGCCGGTTATTACATTTTGAAGCAGGTGTTCATAAGGTTCGCCCAAATCGGGCGGGGAATTCTTTTTAAGGTTAATGGCAACCAGGTATTTGTTATAGGCTGCTTCCACATCCTGCCGGGTTTGATTTTGCACCAGTAGTATACCGTTACTGGCCTGCCGTATACTGGTGTTGGCGGCCAGTATATTGCCCTTGTTGCGGTTTAGGATGGGAAGGGGCACTCCTACAGTAAGACCCCAAAAGTTAGGTACATAGTTGCTTAAACGGTCATATTCAACGCCTACGGTCACATCGGGCGTTGCCAGGGCCTTTTGGTAGTTGAGGTTGTGCTGCTGAATTAACAGGTTGGTTTGGGCCAGCTGCAGATCGGGCCGGTTGCTGGTGGCCGAATCGAGCAGTTGCTGCAGGGTAATATCACCGGCTGTTATGGAATCGTTTATAACGGGCACTATAACGCGATTACCGGTTTCCTGCAACAGGGTATGCAATTCTCTTTGTGCATCGGCGATCTGCCGCTGTACGTCGGCCAGATCGCTTTGCAGAGAAAACAGCAGGGCTTTGATACGGATATTGTCTTTTTGCGAAATATTACCTGCTTTGAACTGGGCATCCATGCCGGCGGCCAACTGCTGCAGGGCGGCTGTTTCTTTGCTGTAGGTGGCATATATGCCCAATAACTGGTGCATATTCGAAAAATCGGTTGCCAGTACAAATTTGAGGTTGCGCATCAGGTCGTTAAACTGCTGGGTGGCCGAAAGCACGTTGTCGTTGGCCAGCTGTATCTGCTTATTACGTTTGCCAGCGGTTTTGATAACCTGTTGCAACTGCAGGTAAACCTGTCCATAGGGTTGATTATCAACTTGGGCATGGCGGAAGAATTTGCCATCGTACAGATTCTGGTCGGTTAACAGGACCGGATTATCCCAGTAGCGCGCCTGTTGAGCCAGGGCTTTGTTAATGTCGATATTATACTGCTGGGACAGCAACGCAAGGTTCTTTTGCAGGAAGCGCTGCGCTGCTTCCGGCCAGGTAAGGGCTAAACTATCACCGGGTGACTGTGCGCTGCAGGTGCAAAAAATGCCCATCAGCAACTGCAAGCAAGTTAAAATACGATGCATCTGGTGTTTCAATTTGGTGTTCGCCAAACAAATGTGGGTAAGCCTTTGGTTAAGTTGATATTAACAAGTGTTAATGAGCCGTTAATGGGGTTTGTAGTGCTTGATTTGTAGGAGGTTACCAGGTTCCGGTTACCTGTTACCGGTTGGAGTGTGAAGGGTTGACGGGTTAACGGGTTGATAAGTTAATAAGAAAAGAAACAGGAGGTAGATTTAACCAAGGTATAAGGTACAAGGTGCAAGTGATAAGTAGCGAGTGGGGCAATACGGTATTATTCACCATTGACCATTCACCACCTAGCTTACTGTTGCATTAAACCGAAATCCTACGCCGTGAATGGTTTCGAGAATAATGTTGGGGTCGGCTTTAAAGTATTTGCGCAGTTTGGTCATAAAAACGTCCATACTGCGGCCTAAAAAGTAATCGTCTTTGCCCCATACGTTCAACAGCACTTCATCGCGCTTTAAAATGTGGTTGGCATGTTCGCAGAGGAACTTAAGCAGGTCTGCTTCTTTTTGGGTAAGGGTATATGTTTCGTTGAGCGCGTGTAGTTTTAAATCGGTGTAGGAGAATTTCATATTACCAATACTGTACTCCTGTACGCTTTCGGCATGCAGTTTACGGGAGCGGCGTATGAATACTTCCATACGCAGTAACAGTTCCTGTATGCTGAAAGGTTTGGTAATGTAGTCGTCGGCGCCGGTAAGAAACCCTTTTATTTTATCTTCTTCCATTGACTTGGCGGTCAAAAACAAAATGGGGATCATATCGCTTTGCTGGCGAATTTTTTTGGCTACTGTAAAACCATCTTTATTGGGCATCATTACATCCAGCAGGCAAATGTCGAACTGTGTTTTATCGAACTTTTCAATGGCCGTTTGCCCATCGGGGCACAACACCACATCATAACCGGCGTCCTGCAGGTTATCTTTAATCACATAGCCTAAGGATAGGTCGTCTTCTGCCAATAGTACTTTGAATTTTTTTCCTTGCATTGTCAGTTATTTACAGTTGCTGGAAGAATAAGCCTGAACTCGGTGCCAATACCCGGCAGGCTGTTTATTTTAATGGTGCCATGGTGGGCGTCGATAATGCGTTTTACAAAGTTCAGTCCCAGGCCAAACCCTTTTACGTTATGAACGTCACCAGTGGGAACACGGTAAAATTTCTTGAATAAATTTTTCTGATACTTTTTTTCAATACCAATACCATTGTCTTTCACGGAAATATAAATATTTCCTTCCTCTTTTCCGGTATTTATTATGATGTGCGGCTTTACTGAAAATTTAAGGGCATTTTCGAGCAGGTTTACCACGGCCAGCTCCAGGTGGGCCCTGTCAACATAGAGTTCAATATTAGTATCATCGTCGATGGGTGTTTCCACTTCGGCCTTTTTTTCATCTATCAGGGGTTGCATTTTGGTAACCGCCTGTTCTATGAGGTCTTTTATGCGTACGGGCTTTTTTTGAATGGGCAGGTCCTTCCTGTCCGACCGGGCTATCTGCAACAGCCGTTCTACCTGGTCCTGCAGGTGCTGGGTTTGGCTTTCAATAATGGTGGCGTATTTCTTTAACCGCTCGGGCTGGCCGGTAATTTTATCCTGTAGCAGCACTTCGGCCGATATTTTCATAACGGCCAGCGGTGTTTTAAACTCGTGGGTAAAGTTGTTTACAAAGTCTTTCTGCACTTCGGCCAAAAAGCGTTGCCGGTAAAAGAAGAACAGGATTACGGCCAAACCAATCAACACTATAAACAACAGGGCGCTACTTATAAACCAGAAGTTCATTTGCGCCAGTACATACCGGTTGCGATGCGGGAAAAACAGTAATACGTAATTGTAATCGCGTTTAAATATGTTCGGATTATTCACATCCCGGCTGTAGCGGGTAGCCACGGTAGGTATATAGATGGTTCTTTTGTAATTCGTATGCCCGGCATGGTAAAAGCCAACATATACATCGGTGAGTACGTCGAAGTCGTTTAGTTCGTGTTGTAAATACGAGGCTATCGAATCTTCTTCAAAGATGTTTTCTACCCTAAAAACAAAGTAATCGGTGCTGGGGTGTTCAATAAGGTCCTGCAAGTGGTTGGCATGGGTATCGACTATGTCCAGGTCTTCGTATAAACCCCTGATGCTTTTTACTACATTGGTGTTAAAAGTGCGTTGCTCAAAGCTATACACAATTTTAAGCCAGAACAATTGTACCCCCATGATCAGCATTATTAAAATGCTGGCCAGCAGTACAAGCCATCTTAGTGTTGATGAACGCATAGATCCGGATAAACTCCTCTTGGCAAATTTGCTGCCCATTACGATAACAATTTTTTGTAATCTGGTTAACTACTTGTTAAGAAAAGTTGATCAGCGGGTTAAACATTATCGGGTATCCGGGTATTGTTAATCGCCGGTTAAGCCGGTCGTAAAATTTGAGCGGGGGATGGCATTTAAATATTTTCACACCGTCAATACATTTCCAAACAACCATTAATGTTTCACAATGAAAAAAGTTTTTTTACTGGCCGGTTTAGCATTATCATTAGGCATGGCTACTATGGCACAAACCAAACCCGCTAAAGACACCACCCACAAACCTTCACACATGAAGGAGCCAAAGAAAGCCAAAGATACTACATCGCATAAAAAACATTAAAGAAGGTCGGTTTCTTTAGGGTTTAAACGTCGCTCCGGGTGAGCGGCGTTTTTTTTGCCCCCCGACTACGTCGGGGGCCAATAACATATAAGTCCTTCGGACTATACACCCTATAAACGAAACGGTTCCCGGTTCTCAGGCTCTTCTTATCTCCTACTTCTTACCTCTTACCTCTTGCCTCGGTGCCTTTGTGCCTTTATGCCTTCTCTTGTCTATTGCTTATTATTCCCGTTGCCCCCGCCTTGCTTCTTCGCATTATCTTCTCTAATAATAGACTGTAACAATTTTATCTGCTCGGCCTGGGTTTCAATGAGCTTTTTAAATTGTTCCTGTATGAGCAAATCCATTTTCTGGTGCAGGGTCCTTATTTCAATCTCGGCTTTCAGGTTTACCTGGTAATCGTTTTCGTTGCGGCGGCGGTCTTTTTCTTCCTGCCGGTTCTGGCTCATCATAATTACGGGCGCCTGTATGGCCGCCAGGCACGATAATAGCAGATTTAACAGTATAAAAGGGTAGGGGTCAAAGCGTTGGCGACCGGTTACCAGCAGGTTTATCAATATCCAGACAAATAACACCAATGAAAATGCGATAATAAACTTCCAGCTGCCGCCAAATTTGGCCACTTTATCGGCCAGCCGCTGACCAACACTCAGCTTTTCAACCGGTGGCTCACTAATATTCTGCAGCAGCAGCTTTTCCTGTTCAATTGACTGTAATACTATTTCATTCAATTTTTTCAGGTGCTCGTCTTCGGTAGCTAACAAATCGTGTATGTACCTGGCTTTTGTAGCGTGCATAGCGGAGTATTTTTTATTTGATGGATTTATTAATAGATCTTCAGGGTAACAGACTTAAAGGTAAAAAAGTTGGCAGTTAGCAGTTGGCATAACATATTGCCAATCGCTAACTGCCAACCAAATATTGTTTCCTACACGGCTGCTGCGTAGGCTGAATCGGTGGTTTTTACAGTTCCTGTGCGTTTCAATACGCCCCAGCCCTGCAATTCGCCTTTAATGGCTT
>Ga0207102_1152_pt1 | contig 12879 bp, 7 predicted proteins | sample Alteio_BWMinHeat_80_FD_153573 | JGI IMG/M metagenome (GOLD analysis project Ga0207102, IMG submission 153573) | Enriched cells from forest soil in Barre Woods Harvard Forest LTER site, Petersham, Massachusetts, United States -... | ecosystem: Environmental > Terrestrial > Soil > Temperate forest >... | reverse complement strand
CCAGCCTGTACGAGTCTGAAGTACTCGGCAGAAAGATCATCGTTAATGAAGCTCAACCCAAACCACAAGGTGGTGGCGGCGGTGGCTTCAAAAAGAGAAGCTTCGGCGGCGGCGGTGGCGGTGGTGGCTACAAAAAAGGTGGCTACAATCGCGGCGGCGGTGGCGGCGGTTACAACCGTGACTATTAATAATAGCATTCAACACCTTAATATAAATCCTTTCGGTTCGCGGAAGGATTTTTTTGTTTTATAAAGAAGGCACAAAGGCAACGAGAAATTTCTTCATTCGCACATCTGCACATTTTTCTCATCCGCACATTCGCACATTCTCCAAACTCTTAATTTGCTTTTAATACGTATTTAACGTTAATCCAACATCCAAAACTGAACTTCACCACCAGGGGAAACAGGATACACTTATCATATGGATTTTTTTGCCCACATATAGGCCATTTTAATCTTTGGGGAAAAGAAAGGGCATAGCTTTTGCCTTTTCTACAGAACGATTAGCATAGCACAAAGACAGGCGCCGTTGTTTGGATATATATTTCCCCAACCTTTTACTCACAGAAAATAAAAACCACATCCGCAGAAATATGCTGACTGTCATTATTCCCGTACTGAACGAAGAAAAAACCATTGGCAACGTAGTTCGCTTTTGCAAACAGGTTCCATCGGTCACCGAAATTATTGTAGTAGACGATAAGTCGGAAGATAATACAGTTACCATAGCCACCGAAGCCGGCGCCAAAGTGATTATTAGCCAGATAAGAGGCAAAGGCATTTCCATGAAAGACGGTATTGCTCTGTCCACCAACGAACTGATTATTTTCCTGGATGGCGATATTGATCCTTACCCCGAAGGCACCATTACCAACCTGGCCGCTCCCCTGCTGGCCGATGAAGCAGATTTTGTAAAGGGCAGCTTTGCCCGTAACGCCGGCCGTGTAACCGAGCTGGTAGCCAAGCCACTGTTAAATATATTCTATCCCGGTCTGTCGCACTTTTCACAACCACTCAGTGGTATGATTGCCGGTAAGAAATCGTACTTTAAAAAGATCGATTTCTTTAACGACTATGGGGTTGACATAGGTATTCTTATAGATATGTACCTTATGAAAACCCGGGTAACCGAAGTAAACATTGGTTACATCGAAAACAAAAGCAAACCCTGGCAGGCACTGGGTAAAATGAGCAAAGAAGTATCGCGCGCCATCATTAGCAAAGCCCAGCTACAACACCCCGATGAAATAAGTGAAGAAGAAATTCATTCGCTGGAAGCCATTAACCGCGAAATGAATAAAACCCTGCGCGAAAAACTATCGGGTTTTCACAAAATGGCCATCTTCGATATGGATGATACCATTTTAAAAGGCAGGTTTATTGATGAATGCGCCACTGCTTTTACATTCACCGCCAAGCTCGAAGATTTAAGGGCCCGCGAAAAAGACCCCATCATTCTTACCAAACGCATCGGCATGTTTCTCAAAGGCCGTACTATGGATGAGTTGCTGAACGTTGCCAGCCATATTGAAATGATAAGCGATATTAAAGAGGTAGTAACGGAATTAAAAAATCGTGGATACGTGGTAGGTATCATCAGCAACAGCTATACGCTTGTCACCAATTTTGTACGGCAAAAAATAGGCGCCGATTTTTCGTACGCCAACCAGTTGGAGTTCTTTGAAGGAAAGGTAACCGGCGAAATAAACCTGCCTTCCTATTTCTTTGGTTCGCCCGAAAGCTATTGCGGTCATTCGTATTGTAAGACCAATGCCCTGCAATATGCCTGCGAAAAATTTAATGTGCCCCTGAAAAGCTGTATTGTAGTAGGCGATAGCCGCGACGACCGTTGCATGGTAGGCCATGCCGGAACAGGGGTAGCATTTTGCACTAAAGACGAACTGTTGGAAACTATTGCCATGAAAAACATTCGGGAAAAAAGTTTTCAGTCATTGCTTGCACTGGCTTAAGTGCTAAACAAGGTGGGTCGTCTGCCAGTTGGCGGACGGCTCACCTTGTTTACCGGATTTACAAGCTAATAAACCTGTATCTATCAGTAAACCAAAAAACGAACGTCTATGCCAGGAAAATTATATAACATACTGGTGCCGGTCGATTTTTCCGGCCGTAGCAAATGGGCTATATCAAAAGCTATTGAACTGGCTAATAATTTCCAGTGCAATATTCACCTGGTACACGTAGTATCTAAAAACCTGCTGCCACTGGTCCCAATAGATGCCAGCATGTTATTACCCTACGACATTACAGCCGATTTAAAAAGCGCCCGTAAAAAGCTGGAAATGCTTAAAGAAACCTATCAACACCATTTGTGTGGCGAAGGAAAAATTGAAATAAGTCTTTTACATGGCCGCCCCAGCCAGCAGCTGGTAAAATACATTGAACAATTTCAAATGGATCTGGTGGTGGTGGGCCTGTCGAAATTTAATCTTATACACCGCATTCTTTCCTCCGTTTCAATAAGCCAGCTGGCGCGTAAAACCAATGTGCCTGCGCTGGCCATCCGTAGTAGCGGACTGGTAAGCCATTTCAAAAAAATTGTATTGCCGCTCACCAATGCGGTACCGGTTCACCGTATTAAACTGGCTACCATGCTGGCCCGTACCTTTCAAAGCACGGTGTACCTGGTTAGCTTACGTAAAGATGATAATGCGGCCGAAATGCTGCTGAATAAAACGCTGGAGGTTATACAAAGCCTTAGCACCATACCGGTGCAATGTGTTTTGCTGGAAGGAAAGAACCTGGCCAAAAGTACGCTGGAGTTTTCCAAGCGCATCAATGCCGATTTAATTATGGCCAATCCGCTCAGGGATTTTCATATGCCCGGCTGGTGGAACCGCATTACCCGCAAGCTGCTTTCCTATGGCTCACGCATACCGGTAATTACGGTAGATAAAAACAGTGAGCAGGTAGCCGCTCCAAAATCATGAAACGATTCGTTTTGACACATACAAAAGCACTGCCGCCGGCGGTGCTTTTTATTTAATAGCGAAACAAAAACCGGCCGGGCAATGCTTCAATATCAAAAACCTGGCTTTGTATCAGTTCGCCATCCATATGGGCTATGGTAATCCGGCCGGTGCGAATAACAATGTTTTTTACCGGTTTTGTTTTTACAAAGTCATATTGCAAATGCAAGCCCTTTTGCACTTTTGATAAGTAGTAAAACCGCTTTAACGGGGGCACTTTGCCAATAGCTACTACATTCAGCAGGCCATCGGTTACCGTAGCCTGGGGAGCAATCATAAAACCGTTGCCATACCGCGAACCATTGGCTACGCTTACCATAAACTGTTTGCCGGTATGCACCTGGTTGTCGTATTCCAACTGCATATATCCTTCGCGGTAAAATAGAATGTACTTTAAAACCGTCCATTTGTAGGAGCCGTGGCGGCCTTTTTCCAAATGGTGATCTTCCCGGGCCTGTACCACTTCGCCATCGAAACCAATACCCACCCCATTCATAAAAAGCTGGTTATTACACCGGCCGGCATCTACCGGTTTTGGTGTTGCCTGCAGGGCCAGTTGCAGCTGATCGGGTAGTTCTATATCGCCATATAATTTCCAGGTAAAGTCGTTCCCCGTACCGCCTTTAAAAAGGGCTATGGGCAGGGTACTATCGGGATAATGATTTACAAAGTAATTCAGGGTGCCATCGCCCCCGCACAAAAACACATCGGTATAACCGGCAAAGGAGCCGGGCCATTCGCTGGTAAAATTGGTGTAAGGTATCGCCTGCTCCGTAAGTGCAGTCTCCAGCCAGGCGGCTACGGCAAGGGCTTTGCCATTACCAGCGCGGGCATTACAAACCAGGGCTATTCTACGGCTATGAGGTAACATGCATCAATTTTGTAAACAAACACAGGCTCAAAGCTAAGATGGTTCTGCATTTTTCTACCCAATATTTTTATAATAGATTACGGGTATTATGAAACCCATCCTAACCGTCCTGCTAACCATCCTTATCACAACCTCCTTTGCCCAGGTTGATACGCAGATTGATACGATAAAAAGAAACGCCGTTTTTTTGTCGTACGAAGAGTTTAAAAATAATACGCCTTCCATACATCCCATCACTATTTTTATCGACAAGGCAGGTACCGATAAATTTATTCTTAAATACCTGCCCGACTCCCTAAGCAAGCCTCAAAAATACAGGGAGCCCCTGTGGGGATTTTCTGACAGTGTGAATGTATACATCAAATACAGGGGCCATTACGCCCTTTTTCAAACCATTGGAAAGGTATGCGTATTTATATACTTCCAGGCCGAACATACAAGCTGGAATTATATGTCCATGCCTTATAGTACTTCCATGCCTACCAGGTCGGTAACACCCGAAAAGACCACCACTTATATACTGGATGCCACCGGTAACATTATTAAATTAACCGTTTCTGCGGTAAAAAATATTCTGCAGGACGATGAAGAATTGTTGAAAACGTTTAATGATGAATCAAAGCATGACCAGGATAGAGATAAATACCACTACCTCGTAAAATACAACGAACGACACACCGGTAAGTAATACCATAACCAGCTATCTTTTAACCGGTTATAATGGTCAAATGAACACTTGTTTGTATTACAGACAGTTATTCCCGCTTTCAGGATAAGCGCTGCATACATTTTTATAATTTTTCCCCACATCGTAATTGTCCTATTATTAGCTACAACCTGCTAGTAGTTACTATTTATTCTTGCAAAATCTTTAAAGCTATCTTTTTTTAATTCGCTATTAGTTATAACTTTGGGGTAGGATAAGGTTTAATGGTTAATGGTATTTGATTAGTGTAATCCCGCCGCAAGGCGGGATTCTTTTTTATATAAAAAACAATCCCGATACTTTCGCACCGGGATATTGTTACACTATAACATTGTTTATTGTCAGGGAAACCGCCTACATCACTTTAATGCCTTTATTTTAATACTTCTGAAGCTTACCGCGTTGCCATGGTCCTGTAGCAGAATATAGCCTTTAGGCGCCTCTCCAAAGTCCTTCCATACCTTGTATTTGCTTTGGGCTACCAGGTCACGAAAAGTTGCTGAGCCCCTGTCGTATTCCAGCACTTTTAACCCGTTCAAATAATGTATTACATGGTTATCGGGCGTTACCACAATACGGCCGGTATTCCAGCCACCGGGCTGGTGAATGAACCTTTTTTGTTTATCGGCCTTTATTAAATCGTATAGCGACGCAAGGGTGCGGTCACCATCACGACCCAGTTTGGCATCGGGGTGCAGGGTATCGTCCAAAATCTGGTATTCCAGGCCAATGGCAGAGCCGGCATTTTTTTCGGTAAGGGTTACAAAGTATTTAACGCCGCTGTTGGCGCCGGGGGTAAATTTAAAATCGAACGAGAGGTCAAAGGCGCTGTATTCTTCTTGGGTTACAATATCGCCCCCGTTGGTCGATTCGGTACCGTTCGATGCCAGTACAGAGAGGGTGCCATCTTTTATTTCCCATCCCTTTGCCGGGAAGGCAGTTTTATAAGCGCCCACCCAGCCACTGCTTGTTTTTCCATCGAACAACAATTTCCAGCCATCGCTTTTTTCGTAGGGGGTAAGCATATTAGGTATAAAATCGGCTACATAAATACCTTTTGAAAAAGCAGCCGGTTTTATGTTGCTGGTTTGTATACGAATATTGCGCCAGTAAATTTTTTCACCTGCTTCTTCGGGTTTGGGTATGGCATGCACCTGTAAGGCAATAAAACCTTTTTTATCTACGGTATCTATTACATAGGCAGCCGACTGGCCGTTTACCCATGTTTTGATGGTATTGCCAATGCATTCAACACGCACTTTATTGTATTCACCCAATTTAAAAGCATGCTGCGCACCGGGATTGAGTGATAGGGGGTATAACCATTCGCGGCGGGCTTCGTCATACAGGCCACCTGTCCACCGGCGTGAGGAGGGGTCCAGCTCATACTGATACCCATATACCCGGCCCTTGCCGCCACGGCCATTGTTCATTTCGGGGTTATAATGGCTTCTCAATTGTACGCCCGAGTTAGAGGTAGTATCTTCTATCTTCACTTCCAGCTCCAGCACAAAATCGCCATATTCTTTTTCGGTAACCAAAAAGGTATTGGGCGAGTTAGGTACGGTAATGCCTACTATTGCATCGCCTTCAATTTTATAATCGGCCGAGCCGGTAATTTTCTTCCAGCCATTCAAAGTCTTGCCGTCGAACAAACTGGTCCATCCTTCATTCGATTGGGCAGTAACCAGCTGGGTTACGGTTAACAATACAACAAGCGTGCAGAATAGTTTTTTCATATGTAAGTTTGGTTGTTTATTAAAAATTATACAATGGTTTCCATTTTTCAATGGTGTTATTAAACAGGGCATTATTGGCCAGGTGTACGCATACGGCGGTGGTGGCGCCGGTTATTATGTTACTGGCAGGCAGCTGTTTTTCGGTTATGCATTTATGAAAACTCTGGAAGGCATACCAGGTGCCGTCTTTCATGGGTTCGTTCATAATGCTAATGCCTCCTTCCTTGTTCCATTCAATTTTGGTAGCGCCGGTTACACCATCTACTGTTTGCAATTGTTTTTTGGTATCAGCTTCAGGAAAGTATACGCCATCGTGCACCAGCAAATGTACAGCGCCTTTGGTACCTTTTATTTTGAAGATATAACCATCATGCGCATTGCCACAGGTGGCGCCAAAGTTGCCAATCATACCCTCTTTGTCATAGCGCAGTATTACCTGCACATTGTCGTAGGTTTCGCGGCCGTCTTTATAAAAATCAATGCCACCCGAGCCTAATACTTCGGTAGGATGGGTATTGAAGGTCCAGTTTATAAAATCCATCTGGTGCGATAACAATTCGGCCGGCAAGCCGCCTGAGTATTCTTTATACATGCGCCAGTTTATTTGCCTGTCGGTATAACCGGCCGGTACCGGGCGACGCCAGTTCCAGTTACGGTCCCAGCGGCAATCTATTTGTGTTACTTTGCCCAGGTACCCTTTTTCAATCATTTCCTTTACTTTAAAATACAAGGGGGTTGAGCGGTATTGATGGCCCACCTGCAGTACCTGGCTGGCGTGCGCTTTGCTGATTTTAACCAGCTCAATGACCTGGTCAATATTGTAGGTCATTGTTTTTTCCAGGTAAACATGCTTGCCGGCGGCCAGTGCATCTTTGGCAATATGAAAATGTTCGCTTAACTGCGTGGCGATAACAACGGCAGCAATGTTTTTATCATCGAGCAGCTTATGATAGTCTTTATATACTATAGCCCCGGGGCTTATCTTTCTGGCATTTTCTATTCTAAAATCCAGTATATCGCAAATAGCCGCAATGGTAAAGCGGTCGGTAAGGTCTTGAAGGATTTGCATAATACCTGTACCCCGGTCGCCGCAACCTATAATGGCAATGTTTATTTTTTGGTCTGCCCGTTGTTCAACAGCGTGCAGTAACTGGTTTTGCAATAATAATCCCCCGGCCAGTAATGAAGATTGTTTAATAAAGTGTCGTCTTTTCATATGACAATAAACGATATGACTTTTTTGAATGCAGGTGCCGCAACAACATGTCTCTGGTACGCCTGTATAAGTTGCAAAAATGCATTTTTCAGTGGCATGTTGTCAATAATTTAATTTGTTTTCAATCCCGGTTGCAATAGGGGATAAAACCGGCTGGTGGCCGTATCGGCTATGGCGCCGGCAGGTGTACGGTAAATAAAGTGTGCCGATATATCGTTTCGTTTCTCCACAAACTCCATGGCTTTTTTCAATCCCATTACCATAAGGGCATTATCGAAGGCATCGGCGGTAATGGCGTCGCGGGCATATACAGTTACGCTGATGAGCTCATTTTGCGAAGGGTAACCGGTGCGGGGGTCTATGATATGGGATATGCGTTTGCCTTCGCTTTCATAAAACTTGCGGTAGCTGCCGCTGGTGGTAATGGCGCCGCTATCGGTTACTATAATCTTTTGTATCATGGATAACTGAAAGACATCATCACCCGGCGCTTCGATGCCTATTTTCATTTTTTCATTACCGGGCTGCTTGCGGCCTTTTACACGTATTTCGCCACCTACCTCCACCAGGTAATTGCGAATGCCTTTTGCCTCTATAAAATCGGCTAATACATCTACACTGTAGCCCTGGGCTATGCCATTTACGTCGAGGTGTACGCAGGATTTTCGTTTGTACAGGTGATTGCCGTTGGTATATAATAACTGGGAGCCGATACAGGGCAGCAGGGAACGAATGGCGGCCGAGTCGGGCAGGTTGGTAATTTTTGTTGGGCCAAAGCCCCAGGCCTGTACCAGGGGCGCTACGGTGATATCAGATATGCCACCGGTTTGTTGCCAGGTGTATATTGATTTCTGCAACACCGTATTAAAATGGCTGTCCATGGTAATACCGGAATCGGTATTATTAAAGCGGGTAATGAGGGAGGCGGGGTTATAAATAGAAAGGGAAGTATCTATTTTATTAAGGATGCTATCGATCTGGTATTTGGTAATGGGGCTATCGGGGGCGAAGTAGGTAATATGGTAGGTGGTACCCTGGGCGGTTCCGTTGATTTGAATTTTTTTCCAAATGGGCTGATGCCATGGGTATAGAAAGAAAAGCAACAGGATGGATATGCTTCGCATTCAACAAAAATAGAAAAAGGCTGAACGCTAAACGCTAAATGCTTAACGCAATATTGAGCGTTCTTGGCAAATCGTTACATGCTAAAAGCCCTTTAAAGACGCTGAACGCTTAATACAGAATGGTCCTGGCCGCGAAAAGCGTTTGGCGTTCAGCATTCTGCTTTTAGCATAAAGCAGAGGGGTATAAAATACAAAAGCCCTCCGAAGTATCGGAGGGCTTTTAGTAAAAGAATATGGCAGCTACCTACTCTCCCGCATTGTAGTGCAGTACCATCGGCCATGAGGGGCTTAACTTCTCTGTTCGGGATGGGAAGAGGTGAACACCCTCGGTAAAACCACCATAAGACGTTTAGAATGTCGAATGTTAAATTTCAAATGTTGAACGTCGAAGTGTTTTTACTTCAGCATTCATAATTCATCTGTTTTGCTGTTCGATATTCTACAATAAGGTCATATTGGGATGTTGTAAATGCGGGTAATAGAACTAACAATGATAATATTCAAAATTGTTAAAAAAAATTAAAGCGTACGGGTAATTAGTACTACTCGACTTTAGTGTTACCACTTTTACATCTGTAGCCTATCAACGTCATCGTCTTTGACGACCCTTAAAAGAATACTCATCTCGTGGAAGGTTTCACGCTTAGATGCTTTCAGCGTTTATCCTGGCCACACGTAGCTACTCTGCATTGCACCTGGCGGCACAACAGATACACCAGCGGTGTGTACGACCCGGTCCTCTCGTACTAAGGTCATGTCCACTCAATATTCTAACGCCCATCACAGATAGGGACCGAACTGTCTTGCGACGTTCTGAACCCAGTTCACGTGCCACTTTAATCGGCGAACAGCCGAACCCTTGGGACCTTCTCCAGCCCCAGGATGTGACGAACCGACATCGAGGTGCCAAACCTCCCCGTCGATATGAGCTCTTGGGGGAGATCAGCCTGTTATCCCCGGAGTACCTTTTATCCTTTGAGCGATGGCCCTTCCATGCAGAACCACCGGATCACTTTAGCCGTCTTTCGACCCTGCTAGACTTGTCTGTCTCACAGTCAAGCTCCCTTATACTAATGCGCTCTGCGTACGATTACCAACCGTACTGAGGGAACCTTTGCAAGCCTCCGTTACTTTTTAGGAGGCGACCACCCCAGTCAAACTACCCACCATGCACTGTTTCCCGCAAGGGATTAGACTCTAAGCAAACGAAGGTTGGTATTTCAACGACCGCTCCACACCGACTAGCGCCAGTGCTTCAAAGCGTCCCAACTATTCTACACATCGTTTGCTCAAAATCAATGCAAAGTTGTAGTGAAGGTTCACGGGGTCTTTCCGTCCCGTGACGGGTAACCGGCATCTTCACCGATACTACAATTTCGCCGGGCTCGTGGAGGAGACAGCGTTCAACTCATTAGACCATTCGTGCAGGTCGGAACTTACCCGACAAGGAATTTCGCTACCTTAGGACCGTTATAGTTACGGCCGCCGTTTACTGGGGCTTCAGTCAGAAGCTTTGGCTTGCGCCGAACATCCTTCCTTAACCTTCCAGCACCGGGCAGGTATCAGGCTCTATACGTCATCTTACGATTTTGCAGGGCCCTGTGTTTTTGTTAAACAGTTGGTTGAACCATTTTACTGGGGCCACCCAGAGGGTGGCATGCTTTATCCCGAAGTTACAGCATCAATTTGCCTAGTTCCTTCTCCACGGCTCACCCGAGCACCTTAGGCTATTCGCCTCGACTACCTGTGTCGGTTTGCGGTACGGGCCGCTTTAGCCTAACCTTAGAGGTTTTTCTTGGCAGCTATTAGGACACTCGATCAGGCCGAAGCCCTCACATACTTTCGCATTTCGCCAAGATCTACGGATTTGCCTGTAAACCCTATAGCTACGTGCTTAAACGGGGAATACCGTTTCCCTCGTGTGTCGTTCACTTCTGCGTCACCCCATCGAAACTAAAGCGGGTACTGGAATATTAACCAGTTTTCCATCAGATGCCCCTTTCGGGTTTTCCTAAGGACCCGACTAACCCTGATCCGATTAACGTTGATCAGGAACCCTTAGTCTTACGGTGAAGTAGTTTTTCACTACTTTTATCGCTACTTATGCCTACATTTTCTTTTGAAACCGCTCCAGCATACGTCGCCGTACACCTTCGATGCAGATTTCAATGCTCCCCTACCGATATACCGCCTAGCGGCAATCTTAGAGCTTCGGTGGTATGTTTGATGCCCGATCATTTTCCGTGCAAGATCTCTCGACCAGTGAGCTGTTACGCACTCTTTAAATGAATGGCTGCTTCCAAGCCAACATCCTGGCTGTTATAGAAATCTCACCTCGTTTGTTCAACTTAACATACGCTTAGGGACCTTAGCTGCTAATCTGGGTTATTTCCCTCTCGGCCACGGATCTTAGCACCCGCAGCCTCACTCCCGGAGAAATTTGCTAGCATTCGGAGTTTGTCAGGGTTTGGTAGGCGGTGAAGCCCCCTAGCCCAATCAGTAGCTCTACCTCTAGCAAACATCTATATCCGAGGCTGTTCCTAAAAACATTTCGGGGAGAACGAGCTATCTCTCAGTTTGATTGGCCTTTCACCCCTATCCACAGGTCATCCCATAGCTTTTCAACGCTAATGAGTTCGGTCCTCCAGTGTGTGTTACCACACCTTCAACCTGCCCATGGATAGATCACAAAGTTTCGCGTCTACCCCCACTGACTAAACGCCCTATTCGGACTCGCTTTCGCTACGGCTCCGTAACTTAAGTACTTAACCTCGCCAGTGAGGAGTAACTCGTAGGCTCATTATGCAAAAGGCACGCCGTCACAACTTGCGTTGCTCCGACCGCTTGTAGGCGTACGGTTTCAGGTACTATTTCACTCCCTTGTTTAGGGTGCTTTTCACCTTTCCCTTACGGTACTGGTTCACTATCGGTCTCTGAGAAGTATTTAGCCTTACCGGATGGTGCCGGCAAATTCAGGCAGGATTCCTCCGGTCCCGCCTTACTCAGGATACCACTCGTCCCCAACAATTTGTGCTTACAGGACTATCACCTGCTATGGTTCAACTTTCCAGAAGATTCAGCTTGATGTTGGTTTCTAAATGTGGTCCTATAACCCCTGTACCGCACGCGATACAGGTTTGGGCTGTTCCCTTTTCGCTCGCCACTACTTGGGGAATCACGTTTGTTTTCTTTTCCTCCTCCTACTTAGATGTTTCAGTTCAGAGGGTTGACTCTCCTTGCGGAGTGACTGGCCTTCAGCCAGCCGGGTTGTCCCATTCGGAAATCCGCGGATCTAATGCTTGTGTGCAGCTCCCCGCGGCTTATCGCAGCTTACCACGTCCTTCATCGTCTCTCAGAGCCAAGGCATCCACCATACGCCCTTAAGTGCTTTAAAAGAGTTATTACTATTACTCGTCATTTACAACTTAAATATTTACTCCCAATATGTCAAAGAGCTGCCCCACCCCCCGACCCCCTAAAGGGGGAGAATGGAGAACTTTCTACTTCCTAAGAAATGGAAAGTTTGTAGCTGATGTTTAGGTTATGAACCTTTAGACCTTTATGTCACATCATTATTTAAAGAACTGCTTGTTTGTTTTTCCCCGGCTCCCCTTTAGGGGCTGGGGGGTGTGGAGGATATCGGAGTCGAACCGATGACCCCTAGCTTGCAAAGCTAGTGCTCTAGCCAACTGAGCTAATCCCCCATTTTCTAAACTTGAAAATGAGAGCATTTGAAAATTTGAAAATGAAAACCGCTTACACGCATTTTCAAATTAGCACATTTTCAAATTGGCTAATTACTTCGTAGACCCGAGCAGATTTGAACTGCTGACCCCTACATTATCAGTGTAGTGCTCTAACCAGGCTGAGCTACGGATCTATATTTTGTAGCCCGATCCAAGTTGGCAGGATCTCTTTTTCTAGTCCCTCTTTTCGGGTTACTATTTAAAGAACTCTTTTGTTTGATCTTTTGTTTTCCCTCCCTTTACTCCCCTTTAGGGGGTGGGGGCGGGTATGAAAGTTGGAAGAAGCAACAGCTAAAAATATTGACTTAGCGTTTTCTCTAAAAAGGAGGTATTCCAGCCGCACCTTCCGATACGGCTACCTTGTTACGACTTAGCCCCAGTCACCAGTTTTACCCTAGGCGGCTCCTTGCGGTTACCGACTTTAGGTACACCCGGCTTCCATGGCTTGACGGGCGGTGTGTACAAGGTCCGGGAACGTATTCACCGTA
>Ga0207102_1151_pt1 | contig 12908 bp, 11 predicted proteins | sample Alteio_BWMinHeat_80_FD_153573 | JGI IMG/M metagenome (GOLD analysis project Ga0207102, IMG submission 153573) | Enriched cells from forest soil in Barre Woods Harvard Forest LTER site, Petersham, Massachusetts, United States -... | ecosystem: Environmental > Terrestrial > Soil > Temperate forest >... | reverse complement strand
TTCGGGAAGATGCAAAAATTGCTGGCCCGCGTGAAATAAAAGAAGAACCTGATTCTGCTGTACTTTCGAAAATTATTCAGCGGATGGAGGATGAAGAATTTGATCAGATCTGGATCTGGGTAGCTCCGAATGTTAAAGATGTTTGCGGTTATTACTGGCTGATATCGCAATTAAAATCATTTTCCGGAAGAATCTACTTGCTCAGTCTGAATAATCTTCCATTTATTAGTGAGAAAGGCCAGGTTTTTTATCCCGTTTCATTGTCAGAAATACCCGCGCGTGAATACATCAAAGCAAAAAAACTAGCCCGTCCGGTAAGCCCGGCTGAGTTCGAAACAGACCCCGATGAATGGCTAAGACTGGTTTCTGAAAATAAAAACATTCGTTTGCTCGAGGGAGGTAAAAAGATTGTCCAGAAAGAAGATGATTATTATGATAAAGCTATACTGCATTTTCTTCAGCCTCAGTTTCAGAAGATATCGCGGACGGTTCATCAATTCCTTTTAAAATCACCTGAAAAACTGAATGAAACTTTTCTTTTATGGCGTTTGAATCAGTTGATTGCCGCAGGTGCTGCTGAACAACAGGGGGAAATGGTCAGGGTAGTTGTAGCTGAAACAGATGAGGTGAATGGTTAATTGTAAATTGTAAACGGATTTATTCATCAGAAAAAGGCGTTATGCCTTATGCGTTAAGCGTTACGCGTTACGCGTTAGAAGGTTTTATACCAAGTGCTTTCATCATTCTAAAATGAGACACAATAGCCGAGGCCATAGTTTTGAATTCATTATAACGCAATTTGTGTTCATTACAAACATCCCTTACAATATGAGAGATCGCTGGATAATGCACGTGACTTACTTTTGGAAAGAGATGATGTTCGATCTGGAAATTTAAACCACCTACAAACCAACCGATTAATTTATTGCGTGGTGCAAAATTAGCAGTAGTCCGCAGTTGATGAATAGCCCATTCTTCTTCAATTTTTTGCGGTTCAATTCCCGGTGCATAAACAAATTCCACTTGTTCAACCACATGTGCCAGCTGAAACACCAGGGCCAGTGTTAGCCCCAGGGTAATATGCATACAGCTAAAACCGATTGCCCATGCCTCCCAACCAAGATAATGAACCGGAATAGCCACATAAAATAATACATACATCAGTTTACTGAGCCAGAATATAATATGGTCTGAGATATTCATTTTCTGTAAACTGGTATTATGAATTTTTTGCTTGAAATATTTTGTGAAGTCCATCATGGATACCCATGCAAATGATGAAATTGCATATAAAATCACCACATATATATGCTGAAACCGATGGGCTCTCACCCATTTCTGCGAGGCACACTGCCGCATGACGGGACTCTTGGCAATATCATCATCAATCCCGTCGATATTTGTATAAGTGTGATGAATAATATTGTGTTTAAATTTCCATATAAATGCATTTCCACCCAGCATATTCAAACTAAGTCCCATGATATTATTTACCCAGGGTTTCCGTGAATAAGAACCATGACAAGCATCGTGCATAATATTGAAGCCAATACTAGCCAGCACAAAACCAAATAGACCGGAAATCAAAATACCGGGGATTAGTTTTAAATGAATAAACACTAAAACCAGGTAAAGTATAATAGCTGCGGGAACCAATGTAAGAGCCTTAATATATAATTTCCAGTTTCCCGTTTTTCTAACCCGGTTTGCGGAAAAGTATTTTTCCACCGAAGATTTTAAATCCTGGTAAAAGGAATTATCCTTGTTATTGAAAGAAACTTTATACATGTTTGACAGTATGCTTGCAACACAAAGGTAGTATCGTTTTAAGTTTGGAAAGAATCTAATCTGCGGCCAAATTGTTAACTATTTATATTTTGACTTAAATTCAATATTCAAAATAAATTTCTGATCATGAAAAATAAGCTGCTTATTTACCTGCTTTTATGTTTTTTCATCCCTGTATTTGCATTTTCACAGGAAAAATATAATGGAATAGATGCGAATCTTTCAAATATATTCCGTCTGTCTGATGCAAGAAGTCGTTCTATAAGTCCTGAAAATTTTAATGGTGAAAAGGGAAAGGGCGCAATGGCTGAAAAGGGAACCGGTGAATCTGCAGCCAGAGAATTGGGAAAAGGATGGAAGCTAAGCCCATCAGTTGAAGTAAAAGCACATACGACTTTTACCGTTGCAGAAATAGAAGGTCCGGGTTCTGTACAGCACATCTGGATGACACCCACCGGAGTATGGCGGAATTCAATAATTCGTTTTTACTGGGACGATGAGAAAACACCGTCAGTGGAAGCTCCGGTAGGAGATTTTTTTGGAATGGGGTGGGGACAGTATTCTGCATTACGATCACTTGCCGTTTGTGTGAATCCCGGATCTGCATTTAATTGTTACTGGCCAATGCCTTTCAGAAAAAAATGCCGTATCACTATGGAAAATATCGATAATGAGCCCATGACACTTTATTACCAGGTAGACTATATTCTTACGGAAGTGCCGGCAGATGCTGGTTATTTCCATGCCCAGTTCAGGCGAGTGAATCCTCTTCCTGAAAAGTCGGTGGTTGTTTTGCTGGATGGCGTTCAGGGGCGGGGACAATATGTTGGTACTTATCTGGCATGGGGTGTTCACAATAACGGATGGTGGGGTGAAGGTGAAATTAAATTTTATATGGACGGGGATACAGATTATCCAACGATTTGCGGGACTGGCACGGAAGATTATTTCTGTGGCTCTTACGATTTTGATACGCATAAAAAAAATGCAAGTGGTGTGGATGAGTCAAATTATACTGAATTCAACAGCCCATATTCCGGCCTTGCCCAGGTTATACGAGGAGATGGTCACTATAATGTTTCACAACGATTCGGTTTATATCGTTGGCATATAACGGATCCAATCCGTTTTGAAAAAAACCTCCGTGTAACAATACAGGCTCTTGGCTGGCGCTCTGGAGGCCGTTATCTTCCCCTGCAGGACGATATTGCTTCTACTGTTTTCTGGTATCAGTCGGAACCGCATGGGGTCTTTCCTGTTTTTCCAAAAAAAGATGCGCTTGAAGTAAATTGATAATAATAAAAAGTAAAAATTAAAAAGTAAAAAATGTTTTTAATGCAGATTCCAGATGGAAGAGAGACTGCTGATTTTTATATCGTTTAATGGTTTTCTGTTTATTTCCTGTTGTACGGAATTAAATGGCTGATCCGGAAAAAATATTTCTGTCATGGTTGTTAAACCCTGATCTGCAAATAATTCCAGAGAAGAATTATCCAGTATCATAATAATTTTTGAATCATTAGAATGTGCAATGCGCGGACCGTAATGGATAGCTGCAAATTGAGAAGCAAAACCTGAATTGCCGGCCATGGTTCTGTCGATAAAAAATGAATTCTTTTCTTCGTCATATCCGGCTTTTAATGATTGTCCTGACTGATTACTGAAAATAAAAGAAAATGAATGTAAATCAGGAATATTTAATTCAATTCGGGATGGTCCTGTCAAAGAAATCCCGTTTTCAGTTGAATCATAATTATAGGTTTTCGTTTTTGTAACAAGTTTTTCTATTGCGCTTACGGGCATCATGGTAGTATAATAACTTTCGCCCGATTTTTTTAAGCCCAGAATCCGGGGAAAGGTCATTGCACTTCTCCATTTTACGGTAGGAACACGGGAACCGTATAACCAATTACTCATCCAACCTAGAAAAATTTTATCCTCCCCGGTATTACTAAATGTTACGCCGGCATAATTATCAGGCCCATAATCCGCCCAGCGTGTTTCAGTATCCCTGCTTGTAAATGAATGTCCGTCAAAATCACCCGTGAAATACTGTGTTCCCGAACCGCCTTGAATTCCACCCGGATTAATATTCACAATCAGCAGCCAGATTTTTTTCCCATCTACATTAAAGGATATAAGATCGGGGCATTCCCATACTCCGCCATGGGCGCCTATTGCTGTTCCGAATTCACTTTCTTTCGTCCAGGCTACCAGATTCACCGAAGAATAAAAAATAATCCGGTCTCCTGCAGCGAGAGTCATGATCCATTTTTTTTGTTCAGGGTACCAGCTTATTTTGGGATCCCTGAAATCTTTTAATCCGGGTGTTTTTAAAACCGGGTTGTTAGGGTATTTAGTCCAGTTTATTCCGCCATCGAGACTATAGGCGATACTCTGGTTCTGAAAATGGCTGGATCCTGATTTTTCTCCTTTGGGATCATGTTGTGTATAAATTGCAATCAGTGGAATTTTTCCATTCGCGCCGAACCCACTCGTGTTGGATTTGTCCACAACCGCTGAACCGGAGAAAATATATCCCAGACTGTCCGGGTATAACGCGATAGGCATCTGTTTCCAGTGTACCAGGTCTTTACTCACGGCATGTCCCCAATGCATGGGGCCCCAAACTGTACTATCGGGATAATATTGAAAAAATAAATGGTATGTGCCTTCAAAGTAAACGAGTCCGTTTGGATCATTCATCCAATGTGCCTGCGGAGAAAAATGAATCTGTGGCCTGTATGGCTCATGGTAAATTTCCTGAGCAGCAGAACCCATAAATTTTGCCAGCATGGCTATCAGACAAATCATCCACCGGATCATGGTACTGGTTTTGCTAAACAAGATAAACTATATCAGAAAGCAGAATACAGGTAAATTTATAAATAGTTAATATTGCCAACATGAAATTATTTCCTTCTAAAATTATTTTCTTAGTCCTGACCTGCTGGCTGATCCTAGCCTGTCATACTTCACAGATAAAAGATAAAGAAATAGTAGTAACTGAGAACGGCAGCAGAAAATATTTTGGAACAATTGGCAGCGATTCGGTATATGCATATACGATTAATAACAGTAGTGGTCTGAAAGTCGTCATAACAAATTATGGAGCAACATTGCTTGAATTACGGACACCTGACAGATCCGGAAAAATGGGCGACGTTATTCTTGGGTATGATTCACTCTCCGGTTACCTTCAGAAAGGAAATCCTTATTTTGGGGCGATCGTAGGGAGATATGCTAATAGGATCGGGCATGCTTCATTCCTCATCGATGGGGTAACCTATAAAATAACGGCCAACGAAAACGGGAATACCCTGCACGGCGGATTAAAAGGATTTGACAAAGTAATATGGACCGTTGATCAGGTAAATGATTCTATTCTGGTACTTTCATATACCAGTCATGATGGAGAAGAAGGATTTCCGGGAAATCTAAGTGTAAAAATCGAATATGGGGTCTCTTCCAAAAATGGTAATAGGTTATCTATAAATTATACGGCGATGACTGATAAGAAAACGCCGGTGAATTTAACCAATCATGCCTATTTTAATTTATCTGCCGGGAGGGATTCAACCATACTTGACGAAGAACTGGCTATCTATTCAGATAAATACACGGTTGTTAATAATGCTCTTATTCCGACAGGTGAAATTGCGTATGTAAAATATGGACCGATGGATTTCAGAAAAAATAAAAAGATCGGAAAGGACATCGGCCAAATAAATGGGGGATATGATCATAATTTTGTTATAGAAAGAAAATCAGATTCCGGATTGATACGAATTGCCAGTTTATATGATCAGGGTTCAGGAAGAATGATGAATGTTTTTACAACACAGCCGGGCATTCAATTTTATACTGGTAATTTTCTGGATGGAACTCTAATTGGGAGGAATGGAAAGAAAATTGTAAAATATGGCGGATTGTGTCTGGAAACACAACACTATCCTGATTCACCAAACCAGCCTTCTTTTCCAAATACCATTTTAGAACCGGGACAAACATATAACGAAATGACTGTTTATCAGTTTTCAATTAAACCCTGAATTCCGGATGAGGCCCGCCTGCCGCAGGAAGGATTGACGCTTGATGTATCATTTATAGTTTTATATCTTATAATTATATTCTAAAGCCAGATGAAAAAAGTTTTACTTCTAATTATCAGCATTTATTTCCTTAACGATTTGCAGGCTCAAAATGTGAGGCCTGTCTGGACGAAAGATTTTGCCACTCAATGGTACTCCCTTCAGGGATGGTTGCGTGGTTGTGATTTCATTCCAAGCACAGCGGTCAACCAGTTAGAGATGTGGCAGGCCGAAACATTTGATACGGCAACGATTTCACGTGAACTGGGATATGCCCATTCCATCGGGCTTAACTGCATGCGGGTATTTTTACATCATCTTGCCTGGCAGCAGGACCCTGCAGGATTTAAAAAACGTGTAGACGAATACCTTGTTATTGCAGCCCGGGAAAATATTAAAACCATTTTTGTTTTTTTCGATGATTGCTGGAACGAATCTTACAAGGCTGGAAAACAACCCGCTCCCAAACCGGGTATTCATAATTCCGGCTGGTTAAGAGATCCGGGAAAATTACTTTATGAAGATCCCTCATTAATGAACGTACTTGAAACCTACGTAAAGGACATACTAAAAACATTTAATGATGATCGCCGTATCCTGCTCTGGGATTTATACAACGAACCGGGGAATTCCAACTACCAGAATAAAAGCATGGTCTTGTTGAAAAATCTTTTTCGATGGTCAAGAGAAGTCAATCCCTCACAGCCCCTATCTGCGGGTGTCTGGAATAAAGATCTGACTGACCTGAACAAATATCAGCTTGATGAATCAGACGTAATTACATATCACAATTATGAGGATGAGAAAGCTCATATGCAGGTCATTGACAGCCTGAAAAAATATGGCCGACCACTTATTTGTACAGAATATATGGCCCGTCTCCGCAACAGTACTTTTTTTAATATTATGCCCATGCTGAAAAAAGAACATGTAGCTGCTATAAACTGGGGTCTGGTAAGCGGGAAAACAAATACCAAGTACGCATGGGATACTCCCATTCCAGACGGTTCAGAACCTAAAGTCTGGTTCCATGATATTTTTCGGCCTGATGGAACACCTTATAGTCAGAAAGAAGTCGATTTCATTATGTCGCTTACAGGGTTCAAATCACCCAACCAAAAGCAGCAAGCTGCTGTTTTGTAGAATCGAAATCATGATGAATGATTCCGTGAATGCCCAGCGTATCAGCTACCTGGACGAACATGGGACGGTCTTCCAGATAAATCACTTTTTCCGGAGACACCTGCGCTATATCCAGCGCCACTTTGAAAATATCTGCGTCGGGTTTTCGGAAATGAACGAAGCAGGAGCTGATAAAAAAGTCAACAAATTCGCCCAGTTTAAATGTATTGATCCTGTAATTATTTAATTCCCTTCCTTCATTACTGACTACGGCAATTTTAATTCCGTATTTTTCTTTTATTCCACGAATGAGTCCCAGCATTTCAGGATAGGGTTGTGACTGGTCGAACATAAATTTTCTGAATTCTACTTCTGTAAAATTTCTTTCCTTGTAAAATACCAGACGTTTCAGGTATTCGCTGAGCGTAATTTTTCCTGATTCATAGGTATCGAAAGTAAGATGATGTCTTTCTTCTGTTTCGACAGGATCAAGATTAAAATGGCTAATGGCTTTTGTTCTGCCATTCCTGTCCCAGCCATTGGTAAGAAGGACCCCGCCGATATCAGTAAAAATAGTGGTGTAACCGGAGTTTATTTTTTTCATGCAACGGGGATAAGTTTTTCGAGGTAAACATCCTGAATACTATTCAGCAACTGAATACCTTCAGAAAAAGGGCGTTGAAATGCTTTTCTTCCGGAAATCATTCCACTGCCACCTGCACGCTTATTAATAACAGCTGTACGAAGGGCTTCTTTTAAATCCTTTTCTCCTTCAGAAGCGCCACCTGAATTGATCAATGGTATGCGGCCGGCATAGCCATTCAATACCTGGTAGCGGCAAAGATCAACCGGATGATCGCTGGAAAGATCCGTATACATTTTTTCATCCAGTTTTCCATAATGGCTGCTGCCCATATTCAGTGCTTTATATCCGCCATTCAGCTCGGGCAATTTCTGTTTTACAATATCAGCCTGTATGGTAACACCAAGGTGGTTTGCCTGACCTGTCAGATCAGCCGACAAGTGATAGTCTTTGCCATCCTTTACAAATGCATTATTGCGCAGATAACACCAAAGCACCGTAGCCATTCCCAGCTGATGTGCTTCATCAAAAGCTTTTGCCACTTCGGTAATCTGGCGGTCAGATTCTGCAGAACCGAAATAAATAGTTGCGCCAACAGCAGCTGCTCCCATATTCCAGGCATCCCGGACGGTTCCAAATAATATCTGGTCAAATTTATTCGGATAAGTTAGTAGTTCATTATGATTTATTTTAACGATGAAGGGTATGCGATGTGCATATTTGCGCGCTACCATTGCTAATACACCGAAAGTACTGGCAACGGCATTGCAATTGCCTTCGATTGCGAGGCGGACAATATTTTCAGGATCAAAATAAAGAGGATTTTTTGCGAAGGAAGCACCCGCACTATGTTCAACACCCTGATCAACGGGAAGTATGGACAGATATCCGGTACCTCCAAGTCTTCCCCCATTAAAAATCTGCTGAAGATTTCGAAGGGTTTGCAGATTACGATTGGAAATCGAAAAAATATCATCTATGAAATGGGGAGAAGGAAGATGCATTGATTCCTTCGGAATTTTTTTGCATTCATGAGTAAACAGGGTTTCATTTTCCTTTCCCAGTAATTCGGTGATTTGCTGATAAGTCATAGTCGTTACAGTGATCCTAAAATTAAGATTTCAGAAATGAAAACCGACGCTTTTTTCAACAAAGAAGCTGTTGTAATGTTAATGATAACAAAGAAATTTAATGCTCAGCCTGAGTTTCCTGGACCAGTCAATCGTACCAAAAGGTACGCTCGCATCCCAGGCAATTTCGAATACCATTCATCTGGCAAAATTGGCTGATACCTGGGGAATTCGCCGGTTCTGGGTATCCGAACATCATAATTCCGAGATGATCGCGGGATCGGCTCCGGAATTGCTTATGGTAAGGCTTGCCAGCGAGACCCGCACCGTACGTATTGGTTCAGGGGGAATTATGTTACCCAACCACAGTGCTTTAAAAGTTGCCGAAAATTTTCGTTTACTGGAAACTATGTATCCGGGAAGAATTGATCTGGGAATAGGCAGGGCCCCGGGCGGGGACCGTATTTCGGCAGGGCTTCTCAATCCCTCGAATAATTTTTCTGAAGAATCCTATATTCAGCAGCTGGAATACCTTCAGGCATTTTTTCATGATGAAGCGGCAACGCAATACGGGCCTCTGCTGGCAGTTCCTATCAGCGCCACAATTCCTTCACAATGGATACTAAGTTCAACCGGTGGCAGTGCGGCGATCGCGGCTAAATTCGGAATGGGCCTTGCACTCGCACGATTCATCAATGGATTTGCAGGTCCGGAAATTGTAGATTCTTACCGCAAAGCTTTTCAGCCTTCACGCGAAATGCTGGAACCGCAAATCCTGCTCGCGATCTCTGTTTTATGTGCGGATACCGAAGAAAAAGCGGTACAACTCAGGAAATTGGCAGATTATACGCTTCTTCAATTTGAAAAAGGAAATTTCCGGGAAATGAACCGGTATGAGGATATCAGGGATTATGTTTTTTCAGATGCTGAATTAGAAAGAATTCAGTTTAATCAGGGACGTATCGTATCCGGAACGCCGGCACAGGTAAAAAAACAGCTGGATACACTGGCTGGTGAAATGGGTATTGATGAAATCATGATAACTACGATGACCCATTCTCAAAAAGACAGGTTCAGGTCTTTTGAATTAATTGCAGAAACATTTGGGTTAATTGTTAGTTGTTAATTGTTAGTTGTTAACGCCGAAAGGTTAGGTCATGAAAAATTGTGACCTTAATTGAACATAGCATTTTACCGTTAACAATTAACAACTAACAACTATCTAGGCCAGTCTCGGTCTCTTAATATATTTATTCAGATTAATTAGCAATACGCTGAAAAGAATAACGAAAAGTCCTCCTATCTGTAAATTATTTACATGTTCAGCATTCATGAAAATCCCCAGCAAAACAGCTACTACCGGATTCACATAGGCGTATGTGCTGACTTGTGCCGGTGATCTTACCTCCATCAGCCATACAAAGCAACTATAAGCCAGGATGGATCCGAATATTACGAGATAGGAAATGGAATACCAGGCCTCCGCGGGGACCGATGAAAGTTGAAATGTTTTAAATTCCCCGGTAAATCCTGCACCGATAAAAAAATATATTCCGGCGAAGAACATTTGCCAGCCGGTATTAACAGACGCGGGTACCTGTGTCTTTTTATATTTTGCATACAGGGAACCAATGACCCACGACATGGATCCGATGATCAGTGCGAATAACGCGAAACGTTCATAAGGATTTCTGTCTGTTTTATAAGCAGAAGAAATATTTGGAAGGAACAGCAGGAATATGCCGATCAATCCAAGAAATAAACCGGTGAGTATGGATTTGCTGGAGAAATTTTCTTTCCAGTGCGGTTGGTCATAAACCACATACCAGAGCGGGGCAGCGGAAATTATGATGGCAACCCAGGCGCTGCCGACATATTGTTCAACAAAAATTACAATACCATTTCCTATAAACAGAATGAGAAATCCACTGACAGCCGACAATTTAATGGTTTCCCAATCCAAAAGGTTTTCTTTTTTCCACATTGCCCATATCATCATGATCAAACCGGCAATAACAAATCGTATTCCACCCAATAAAAAAGGCGGGAAACCATGTAAGGCCTTACTTATGAAAAAATAGGTAGAACCCCAGACGATGTACACTGTTAAAAAAGCAAGGATCACTGAAAGGGAGCCGGGTGCTTTGGATCCGGAATTGTTCATTAGCTGCTGTTTAAACCTTTAAGGGAAAATCAATATTCAAAGTTATAAGGAAATATATTAAATTTACCTTCGAAATCAATGTTTATTTTAATATTTGCTTTCGAAAGCAAACAAAATTCAATAAAATCCTTTCATATGGAATTAGATAAAACGAGCTGGTCGATCCTGGCCTGTCTGCAGGAAAATGCCAGGGCATCTTTTGCCGACATAGGAAGGGAGGTAGGACTTTCAGCTCCTGCTGTTGCAGAGCGCATGATAAAACTCGAAGACGCAGGAATCATACAGGGTTATCGAATCGAAGTGGATTATGAAAAAACTGGTTACGCTTTAAAAGCCTTCATCACTTTTACAGCACATTCCGGAAAGTTTAATTCTTTTTTAAATTATATTGAAAAACTGGACGAAGTTCTTGAATGCCATCGGGTAACCGGCAACTATTGTATTTTTATGAAAGTCGTAGTAGAAAATTCAGGTCATCTGCAACATTTGCTGGCAAGTATGATGGAATATGGAGAGACGACAACCTCTGTTATTCTTTCCAGCCCGATAACACACAGGATTTTCACAAAACATGAAACAAAGACTAAAGGAAAAGGTCACGTTGTAAAATCCCGCCTGGCGTAACCGAATAAGATTCAAGATCTGTTATACCTTCGCCACGCAATACATCTTCATCAATGAAATGATTACCGGTAATGGATTTTGAATCCTTATTAAGTATATAAAAAGCAGCGTCTGCTACAATCTCCGGTTTGCGACTTGCCTGAAAAAGTTTTTCTCCCCCCAGTAAATTTTTTACCGCCGCCGTGGCGATCAGGGTAGCGGGCCAGAGACTGTTGGAAGCTATTCCATCTTTTTTAAACTCTTCTGCCCAGGCGCTTGTCAGAAGGCTCATATTATATTTTGCCAATGTATATGCAACGTGATGTTTAAACCATTTCATATCAAAATTCAACGGCGGCGATAATGTAAGTATATGTGGATTGGATGATTTTTTCAGCAACGGATAAGCATATTTAGTTACCATAAATGTTCCGCGCACATTGATATCAAACATCAAATCGTATCTTTTAGGTTCCGTATTTTCAGTACTGCTGATAGATATGGCGGACGCATTATTGATTACGATATCCAGTCCCCCGAATCGGGATAAGGTTTTATCTATAACATCCTGAATGAGTTTTTCATCCCTTATGTCACAGTAAATAGGCAGTGCTTTCCCGCCTGCAGCCTCCACTTCAGCGGCGGCTGAAAAAATAGTTCCTCCCAGGCGCCCGTCTTCTTGCGTTGATTTGGCAGCGATTACAATATTGGCTCCTGCAGATCCTAGTTTCAACGCGATAGCCTTTCCGATACCTCTTGTAGCGCCTGTGATCAGAACGGTTTTATTTTTATAATCCATAAATCTTTTGGATGATCTGCTTATTTATTTAAGCATGGCATGAAGTATGTAAATATCAACCTAAAGATAATACGATGTCTGTCAAAACAGTTTCTTATTTCGTTTTATACCTGAATGAACCCGGGGATCCAACTCCCAAACCACTTCCGGAGTGGCCTCCCGTTGAACCGGCTCCACCACCACCAACTACGGATCCTGTACCTACAGTTCCTCCTGTAACAGGTCTACAGTTTTACCACAATTGATATTTACTGAATCAGCGGGGCCTTTAAGTAATTATATTTGATACTCAAGGTCAATATGGAATATTTTCTTGGTATCGATATCGGAACCACTTCGGTAAAATCAGTTGCGTTTTCCAGTACCGGAAAAACTATTTGTGAACATGCAATTTCTTATCCGATTAAACATCCTATACCGGATTGGAGTGAACAGGATCCGGAGGAAATTGCAGAATCAGTTTTTAAGACTGTAGAAAATATTCTCCGGGATCTTTCTCCGCATGTTCCCAGATTATGTTGTTTCAGTTCGGCCATGCATAGCCTGATTGCTGTTGATAAAAATGGCCGCGCAATTTCTCCTTCTATAATCTGGGCCGATAACCGGGCAAATGAAATGGCAGCCAGGATTCACCGTAACAATCAGGCAAATAGATTTTATGAACTTACCGGCCTGCCTGTTCATGCTA
>Ga0207102_1150_pt1 | contig 12926 bp, 12 predicted proteins | sample Alteio_BWMinHeat_80_FD_153573 | JGI IMG/M metagenome (GOLD analysis project Ga0207102, IMG submission 153573) | Enriched cells from forest soil in Barre Woods Harvard Forest LTER site, Petersham, Massachusetts, United States -... | ecosystem: Environmental > Terrestrial > Soil > Temperate forest >... | reverse complement strand
AAGTTTTTCTTAATTCTTAATGCGAGTTAACAAACAAAAACACTGGATTATTAAATAAAATTATGGTATCATGAAAAAATAATATCAATAAACTAATTACTTTAATTTAATAAATGAGGTTATATGTCAAGTCCATCAGCTGCAGCTGCAGCGTCGTCATCCAGCAGTTCAATACCAGCAACTCCAGTCTCTGCAACCCCTAATCGAGATATGTATGTTAGGAGCCTTAATGAGACGAGTATAAAAATTAGCCAAGCAGCCATTGCTGCATTCTTTCGATCACTCAATCCAGCAAAGAATGATCCTAAATCTTTAAAAGAAAGAGTAACGACTTGCAAAGAAGCAATGAGTTCTAATCATCCGGTAACCATCATGGGAATGATTCAAACAATCCTTGCCCCGTTGACCGAAGAAAATTTTCTTAAAACCCCAAAGGACGTTCAGTCAGAAATCACTCAACTTGAAGCCAGAACTAAACGAGTTTTTTGGATTGTGGTCATGAACGTCTATGCGCAACTAGAGACTGAGAAGGTATTTAATCCTATATTACTTTCTTGCCAGCTTGCTCATCGAGGAGATTCTCATATCAATGCGAGTGCTCATGTCGATGTGATTGGAGCAATTGCTTTGCCTATCATACGACAACTCGTAAAAACACTGGATGCGTTCAATCCTTCTATTCTAGATGAAGCAAAATGCAATCCGGATGAGGGTTCGACGGAAGGGATCCATCAAAACGTCATTTCATTTTTTGCCAAATTTGGCAAACAGATTTAAAATCGAGAAAAAAATAAAAAAACAACGAACTTTGAGAATATTTATGAAAATTCGACCATCTAATAATAGAATTGATCCCATTTTACTTTCACGATCAGAGGCAAGCAATCCAGAACCAAATGTAATCAATTTTGAAAGACACCTGCTCGTACCCCATCAAATAGAGGCTGCTCCACAGCTAGCAGCTGAACTAGCCAACCCTTCTGAAAATGAAGGCATTATGGCAGAGAATGATGAACTTTTATTCCTCCAAGAGGAGGCCCAAGCAGTCATGGTTCGTGATATGATAAATGCAAGCTGGCAAATTTTAAAAAACATATCGGGTATTCTAAGCTCCATTTATCACTAACATAAAAACAAAAAAATTGACTTATCAATTAATTTAATAATATAATGAGTATATAACAATAAATAACTCACTTTAGGGATATTTATGACAGTTTCATCATCTAGAGCTGAAAGTAATCCAATTTTACCTTCACAAGCACAAGCAGTCAATTCACAACCAAATGCAATCAATGCTGAAAGGCTGGTGCTCGTACCCCATCAAATAGAGGCTGCTCCACAGCTAGCAGCTGAACTAGCTCGTCCACCCGAAAGCGAGGGTGTGGTAGACCCTATGGCAAGGAGTAATGAACTTTTACTCTCTCAAGGAGGTTTCCAATTATCCTTCCTTAATAGTCAACTAGAATTTCTTAGTGAGATCGCTAAGGCTATACACGACACTGTAAAAAATATAACCTCGAACAATAAATAAACGACACTGTGGAGAAATATGATAAAAAATCTACTAAAAAACAAATTTGAATTATCAGAAACTTTCTCTAGTAATTTAAAAAAATATTTTAAAGATGAATATGAATCTAAAGAAAAAAAGCCTCTGATTACTGAAAATGAATATAGCGAAAAAAAGACCCAAGAATGTTGTCAAGCACTCACAGAGGCTCATAAGCAACTTTTAGTCGGAATTAATACCTTTCTGGAAAGAGAAGACGATGAGTTTTCTATAGAAGTGATCTTAAAAAAATTTCAGAAAGTAGCTGATTTGAATTCGACTGACATTCATACGCATACGATCAGCGAACTATTAGAAATATCAGATACTGATTTCATTAAAATGTATACCCTTGCAACTACTGAATTAAACGGTAATAATCTTAAAGAAGCATCCGCTATGTTTTTCTTTTTGTGCTGGCTTAACCCTACAGTTTACACGCCTTTAATGGGATGGGGATTAGCTGAGGCTTTATTAGGAAACAGATCCAAAGCTCATGAAATTTATCAACTATGTTTACCCTTAGCTCCTCACGACCCTTACCTATACTTTTATTTGGCAGTCAATAGTCAATTATCTGATAATATGTCTCAGTCTAAAGAGTATTTAGAAAAAGCGCATCATTTAGCCACAGAAAACAAAGATGAGCCATGCCTTGAAATGATCGAACAGTTCAAGCGAAGATAAAGCTGTATCGCATCAAAGCCAACGGATTGGTTTAAGGGCATTCCAGCAAGGGCGCAAGCAAATTGGGGTCAGGCATGCATTACGGCAGTTTTATGCATTATGGATGTGCCTTGGCACATCCATAATGCATAAAACTGCCGTAATGCATGCCTGACCCCAATTTGCTTGCGCCCTTGCTGGAATGCCCTTAAACCAATCCGTTGGCTTTGATGCGGTATAGAACATGCCGACTGAGCGGATGTCCCTTAACCAAGTTTGGATGATCAAAATCTTCTGCGGCATTGTGCTGCATCCCTATCTTGTCCATCACATGGCGTGAACGCTGATTGCCCTCATAGGTAAACGAGACAATCTCTTCCAAACCCAAAACATTAAAGCTATACTCCAATACAGCTTTTGCTGCCTCTGTGGCATAGCCAAGCCCCCAAAAATCGTGTGCTAAACGCCAACCAATTTCAATGGTGGGGCTGAAAGGCATTGGATAGGCGATCCAGTTTAATCCAACAAACCCTGCAAAATCCACCACCCCAGGCACCTCCAATGCCCATAAACCATATCCGTATCGATCAAAATGCTGGATAAAACGCCTTGCAAGCGCATCGCTCTCCTGCGCGCTTAGTGTTGCCGGGAAATGCTCCATCACACGTGAATCGGCATTCATCGCCGCGAAAGGCTTCAAATCTGTTTCCCTCCAAGGACGCAAAATTAAGCGATTCGTGCGTATTTCTACAGGCTTCTTTTTTTCTTTGTTATCCATGACCACTTCAACACCTTATAATGCCAATATTTTCTTAATCGCGCTTATTTTAAGTGTAATCTCATGCCACTCTTGTTCTCGATCGAATCCCTGTACAAGCCCACAGCCTGCGCCGATGACAATTCCACACTGATCCCATTGCATGTTGCGTATAGCCACATATGCGGCTGAGTGCTCTGCACCAGGAATATTAAATCCCACAGGCGCACCAAAACGCTTGCGCTTTAACTTCGTCTGATAATCCTTCAGCCATTCCCAACCAGTCTGTCGAGGAAATGCTCCCAAGGCTGGGGTGGGGTGCACTGCCCTGACAAGCGATTCATAAGGTGTTTTTTGTTGTAAACTCAGGCTGATTGATGTGACAAAATGAGAGAGAGTTGGTAGATTCAACACTCTCATATCGTCTGATAATACTTCACCAAAAGGAATTAATGACTCCACAATCCCCTTTACGACGACCTGATGCTCTTTTAATAAGATAGGGTTGCAGAGTGCGGATTGCATTTCATGCGCTTTAAACGTTCCGGCACAGGCGACGGTTTCTAGACGCAATTGCTCTTGATTATGATGGAATAACAACTCGGGGGTAACGCCTAGTATGCCCTCTGACGTGTCCCAAAACCCATACAGAAACACAGGCTGTTGCATGGCGTAGCCTAAAGCGGTCGTTAGTGATCGCTGTAGCTGTTGAGACGTCATTGTTTGATCTGTTTGCTCAAAAACAAAAGGCACAGCCTTAACGAGTTCTTCTTTTTCGAATTTTTCCTGTAGCGCTGAAAAGGTTCGTTGTAAGAGAGGGGCATGGGGTGTTTTCCAGGACAGAGGAGTCTGAGTAGCTTTTTCAGAAGTTGACAGTGTGTGAAGAAGATCTGGTTTGGAAATGATTATCCACGTTTCGTGAGTAAACCAGGGCGTTGGATTTTCCAGAAAAAAATCGGGAAAATAAAAGCTGGGACATTCAATCGCCTGGGTAACCAACCATTTCCTTGGGCCATAGCCCAGGAGCAACTCCCCTTCTCCGACGCTAATCAGTGCGCCGGAAGCTAGAAATGCCTCTAAAAATAAAGAGTTGTTAGGTATAATCACGTATGGCCTATCCGTTTTTTGGTACTAGGCAAACATGATTGTAAAGAAAGGCGATTGAGGGGCGAAGCAAGAAGGTAGCCAGGGCGGGACGCCCTGGCTACCTTCTTGCTTCGCCCCTCAATCGCCTTTCTTTACAATCATGCAAGGCCTGACGACTTATAAAAATACCAGAATGGACATTCTTTATGAATCAAAAGATTAGCTTAGCAATTTTGGCGTTTTGGATACTCTTTATCCTGGTCGCTCTGTACCTCTATTTTTTTCAACCTGCAGTCTTTTATCACATGACCAATTATAAAGGCGCCGGCGGTCCTTTCATCAATACGCCATAAAAAGTGCGTTTTTAAAAGGTTATGGTAAGACGAAGCATGAAAAGGTAGCCAACTGTCTCGTCCTGTACACCAGAGCGGGACGCCCTGGCTACCTTTTTCGTTCGGATACCCTGATGGAGGGAAGACTGACTGTTACTTCTAAAGAAGATTGAGCTGCAAAAAAAGGCTTTCCAAACAGCTTTCTAGTGGCAGAGAGCGCTCCAAGCCTAAAGAGGCTTGTGCGATAGCTTTCTGAGCCTTCTCTAAAGGCAGAATACCTTTATGTTGCTGTTGCGCTTGCTCACACTCCTTTTGCATGTCTCGGTTCAATAAATACTCCGGATTGCCCTTAGCTTGAATCAGGTGTAGGTCGCGATACCAGGAAAGGATGCACTCAAAAATAGAGTGCGCTTCATTGGCGAGATGCATCGCAACCGCGCCTTCTACCTCTTTTTCAAGTTCTTGTTGTTGGTGAGAGGTCTGTTCTTCCGGCAGTGCAGCGGTTAACTGGGCGCGCAGCGTCTCTTCAATTTGTTGCTGACCCGATTCTACCTGCTTCTTAATCTCCGATACACATTGCATTAACTCGAGATAACTGGTTAGTTTACCTTTTGCCAGCATTGCGAGAATTTTTTGGCGCAGCGCATCCCCACCTCTATCGATTAAACGGAAAGCATTTCCTATCGAGCCATTCGATAACGCCGCCAAAATAGCAGCTTCCTCTGCATTTTTTTGCCATTTATTCTGGATAAATGGCGTCATCTCTTGCTCGTTTATCGAGCTAAAATAAAAGGTACAGCAGCGCGACAATACCGTCGACAATAAAGAGGTTGGTGAACTCGAGACAAGCAGGATTAAACTGTGTGGAGCAGGCTCTTCAAATGTTTTCAGAAGAGCGTTAGCACTGTAAGTGAGCATGCGATCGGCATCATAGATGATAAAGACCTTTTTGTGGGCTTCATAGGGAGCTCGATAAACCTCTTCGCTAAATTGGCGCATCGAATCAATGCTATGCATGCCCGTTTTGCCCTCAGGGCGATAGATACGCAAATCGGGGTGGATAGCCGCGTCCAGTTTAGTGCGATGGAAACCGCTCGGATCATCCGCACAAAGCACAGCTTTAGCGAACGCTTCAGCAAAGAGACTTTTGCCTACACCCTCTTTTCCAGCAAACAGCAAGGAGTGTGAAAAGGTCTTTTTTTCTAGTAAGCGCGCTAAGTGTTGCTTAACAGGCTCGTTTCCGACAATGTGATTGAAATATGTGAGCATCATAGCAGTAAAAATAATAATAAATATAAGGGTACTGGAAAAATTTTAAACGCAGAAGATAAAGAAGTGTGGGCAGCATTTTTGGAGTGCGGAGGCATGGCCTCATAGGCATCAGGCTAATTTAACTAACCCAAACAGCGGTAGCTGTTTATCTCTCAGTAGCCCAGTGCAAGACCGCGTTAGCGGTCGCAGCTCTGGGATTAGCAGAAAAGGTCCTGTGCCGCGGTAGCCGGCACCTCTCGTACTAGAGGTGCCGGCTACCGCGGCACAGGAAACTATATATTTTACCCAGAGCTGCGACCGCTACCGCGGTCTTGCACTGGGCTACTGAGAGATAAACAGCTACCGCTGTTTGGGTTAGCTATTGTTAGCCTGATGCGTATGAGGCATGGCCTCCGCACTCCAAAAATGCTTCGCATACTTCTTTGTCTTCTGCGTTTATATTCGGTTTTTAAATTTTTGCTAATATTGCATGCACGTGGCTCATCGCGGCTTTAAAAACAGCTTCTTTGGATAACGTAGCATCTATTATCGAAAAACGCTCTGGCTCTTGCTCTGCAATGTGACGAAATCCTCGACGCACCTGCTCATGGAACGTGAGAGCCTCCGCTTCAATGCGGTCCACTTCGCCGGCTCCAGCATTTTCTTTGGTCAAATTTTTCGTGCGATTCAGACCGATGCTTGGATCGAGATCCAGAAAAAAAGTGAGTTGAGGCATCACATCTCCGCAAACCAATGCACACATCTCTTGAACCTCTTTCACGCCTAATCCTCTTGCATAGCCTTGATAGGCCACAGTAGAATCGTTAAAGCGATCACAAAGCACAATTTTACCCGCTTTAAGAGCTGGTTGGATACGTTCTTCAATATGTTGTGCACGTGCAGCTAAGAAAAGCAATAACTCAGCCTTCAAGCCAATCGAAATGGAGAAGTCGCGATTTAAAAGCCATTGCCGCACATACTCCCCCAGCTTGGATCCACCAGGCTCGCGCGTGACCACAACATCATGCCCAAGAGAGAACAGTTCAGCAGCAACGCTTTGTATCAGTGTTGACTTGCCTGCGCCCTCTCCACCTTCGAATGTGATGAACAAAGACTGCTTTAAAAATTGCCTGTTATTATTCATCTTCTAGCAAATCTTCTTCTGTTGCTTCAGGTTCATCTTCTTCCGTCAATTGATCCTCACTGTCATTTTCCACGGAATCTACAGGTAACGTGTCGGATGTTTTTGGCTCTCCGCCTTCCCCTTCTTCCACGTCTGCCACATTTTCGGCGCCTTCCAGTTTTTGGATGGCGAGGATATGATCGCTATCCTTCAAGTTGACTAATTTAACGCCTTGTGTGCTTCGACCCATCACGCGTAAATCACGCATGCTAATCCGAACCGTCTGACCGGTCTCAGACATCATCACCATGCCGTCCTGATCCGTCACACAGAGCGCACCAATCACATTTCCATTGCGTTCGCTTGTGATAATCGATCGTACGCCCACGCCACCACGATTCGTTTGACGGAACTCTTCGACGGAAGATCTCTTACCAAAGCCATTTTCGCACACAACTAAAATCGTTTCGTCGCCATTGACCACTTCACAGCCGACAATATAGTCACTTTCATCTTTTAAGGCAGCCCCTCTCACGCCACGTGCCGTACGGCCCATTGCGCGCACTTTGCTTTGATCAAAACGCACTGCCATTCCGTTATGCGTAAAGAGCATCACTTGCTGACCCTCTTTCACTAAGCGAGCTGCCACGAGTTCATCCCCTTCATCTAAATCGAGCGCCCAGACCCCTTTGCGGCGTGGATTACTAAATTCGGAAAGATCGGTTTTCTTCACAACACCCTTCCGTGTCGCCATCAATATGCCCACTTCTAATTCAAGCGAAGAGACACGTAAAATAGTCGCAATTTTCTCCTCAGGGCGAATGTCTTCTAGTAGATTGATGAGGGGTTTACCTTTCGACTTTCGGCCAGATTCCGGAATTTGCCACACTTTAAGCCAATAACAGCGCCCTAATGTCGTAAAGATAAAGAGATAGTCATGTGCAGAGGCCACATATAAGCCTTTGATGGAGTCCGCTTCGCGCTTCAACTGCATGCCTGAAACACCTTGTCCGCCACGGCGCTGTTCGCGGAACGTATTAACCGGCATTCTCTTAATGTAGTCATCTTCGGAGATCGTAATGATCACAGGCTCGTTCGCAATCAAGTCCTCCATATTAACTTCTCCTTCAGCCGCGACAATTTGCGTACGGCGTTCAGGTTTAAAGAGCTTCTGAATTTCCATTAGCTCTTCTTGGATCACATCGCGCACCATCGTTTCGCTCGCCAATAGAGCTTTGTAGTATTCAATTCTCTTGAGAAGCTCTTGGTATTCGGCATTGATCTTATCGTGCTCTAAACCTGTTAGTTGATACAAGCGCAGGTCTAATACAGCATTGGCTTGTCTTTCAGTCAACGTAAACTGCGCCATCAATTCAATGCGCGCTTCATCGCGGTTATTGCTTGCGCGAATGATCCGCACCACTTCGTCCAAATGATCGATCGCTTTCAAATACCCTTCTAAGATATGAGCACGCGCTTCCGCTTTATTGAGTTCGAATCGAGTGCGGCGGCGGACCACATCAATACGGTGATCGATCCAACAGGTGATGAATTGCTTGATATTCAGCGTACGTGGCATCCCTTTATCCAAGGCGAGCATGTTACAGCCGAAGGTGATTTGTAAGTCGGAATACTTATAGAGTTGATTGATGGTGACTTCTGGAATCTCACCGCGTTTTAATTCGACGACAATGCGCATTCCATCCTTATCGGATTCATCGCGCAGGTCTGATATTCCCGTCAAATTTTTAGCGTTGATCATTTCGGCAATGTGTTCGATCAAACGCGATTTATTGACGTTATAAGGAATTTCATCGACGACAAGGCGCTGACGATCACTGTCTTCCATGTCTTCTACACGGATTACAGCGCGCAAAAGCACCTTACCTCTACCGGTATAATAGGCCTCTTTAATGCCGCGGTAACCACAGATAATACCTCCCGTTGGAAAATCAGGACCCGGCATCACAGAGATAATCTCATCAATCGTCGTCGCAGGATTTTTCAACACTAATCGCGTCGCATTAATCAACTCGTGCAAATTATGTGGTGGGATATTGGTCGCCATCCCCACAGCAATCCCTGAGGATCCATTGCAGAGCAAATTAGGAAATTTTGAAGGAAATACAGTCGGTTCTTTCTTTGTTTCATCATAGTTTGAGACGTGATCTACAGTGTCTTTATCGAGATCTTCCATTAACTGCATCGAAGCGACAGTTAAACGCGCCTCAGTATAACGCATCGCAGCGGCATCATCCCCATCCACCGACCCAAAGTTCCCTTGGCCATCCACTAAGCGATAGCGCATCATCCACGGTTGGGCCATACGCACCAGTGTGGGATAGATCACCTGTTCCCCATGCGGATGGTAGTCACCGGAGGTGTCGCCGGAAATCTTAGCACACTTACGATGCTTTCCACCAGGACTCAAATTCAACTGCCGCATCGCAAAAAGAATACGCCTCTGAGAGGGTTTTAAGCCATCTCGGACATCGGGCAGGGCGCGTGAAATGATCACCGACATAGAGTAGCGTAAATAGCTCTCTTTGACCTCGTCTTCGACATTACGGGGAACAATGATTTCATTTTCTGTATACGACATAGTAATAGATCCAAGTTTGTGAAATGTTTTAAACGCAGAGGACGCAAAGGGCGCAGAGGAGGACAGAGGAAGATAGGACCTAACAACTTAGATACCCATAAAAAAAATTAAACGCAAAGGCGCAAAGAAAGGATTTAAAGACCATTCTCGACACAAGAAATTTCATCTTTGTGCCTTTGCGTCTTTGCGTTTAATTTTTTTAACAATTCAGTTACCCCTAATCAGTGTCAGGCTTGCGATTTGCAATTTGAGACGCCTTTTTTTTAAAAAGCTTCTTAATTTCTCAAATTACAAATCACAAGCCAGACACCAATTATCAAACTTATTGTTTTTTTTCTCTGCGCCCTCTGCGCCCTCTGCGTCCTCTGCGTTTAAAATTTTCATGTGTTTGTTTTTATCAAAACTCTCTGAATTCTCTGATCTCTCTGCGTTTAATGTTTGTTATACGTCCAGGTTTTTAACGGAAAGGGCGTGCTGCTCGATGAAGGCGCGGCGTGGTGGCACCTCTTCACCCATTAACAGGGTAAACATGTGATCCGCAGCGATTGCATCCGGCAATGTTACCTTAATCAAGGTGCGCTTATCTGGATCCATGGTCGTTTCCCAAAGTTGGTCGGCGTTCATTTCACCCAACCCTTTGTAGCGCTGAATTTCAACGCCTTTTCTTCCATTTCCACGCAGGAATTCAATCACTTCATGCATGGTGTGATACGCAGTATCCTTGCCATTATCTTCAATCACATTTAAGAGAATGCCATTTGCAATCGAATACCGCGCCAGCTCGATCCCAAATTCCCCTAAGCGCACACATAAATCATCCAAATAGTCCTGTTCGTATATTTCCATAAAAGGAAGACGGGAGGGCTTAAAGGTCTGCATTTCCGGTGTCACTTCTGTGGCAGGTATGGAGGCTAAGGCCGCAGCATGTTGGGTGCGCTGAGTCTCCTCATGGCCTTTTTTCAACTTATCCAGCTCTTCTAGAGAATAGGCAAAATGAGAACCGTCCTCTAGCGAGATCTGAAACCGTGGCAAGACTCCCTGTGCATTTTTTGCCGCCATGAATTCACGGAAGGAAACACCTTTATGCTCAATGCGATTCACTAACGCTTCCGTTTCTAATAGATATTCCAATAACGTCTTGAGCTTCTCTACAGAGAGTTGAGTGTCTTGATGAGCGAGTTTAACATGAATATCGCTGATCCCTAAGCCCAATAAATAATCGTCCATCTCTTTTTCGGAATGAATATATTGACTAGATTTCTTGCGCGTGACGCGGTACAAAGGTGGTTGTGCAATGTAGATAAAGTTATTCTCAACCAAGGCCGGCATATGACGGTAGAAGAATGTCAGGAGCAGTGTGCGGATGTGCGATCCGTCAACGTCGGCGTCCGTCATGATAATGATCTTATGGTAGCGCAACTTCTCTAATCGAAAACCATCCCGTCCAATCCCGCATCCTAATGCGGCAATCATAATTCCCACCGCTTCATTCTGCAAAATCTTCTCAAGGCGCGCTTTTTCCACGTTCAAAATCTTACCGCGAATCGGTAAAATCGCCTGATAACGGCGATCACGACCAGATTTCGCGGATCCTCCAGCAGAGTCCCCTTCAACGATGTAAATTTCGCATAGCGCCGGATTTTTTTCCTGGCAATCTGTTAATTTACCGGGCAGGCGTCCACTATCTAAAGCGGTTTTACGCAAGGTGAGCTCGCGCGCCTTACGCGCCGCCTCGCGGGCTTGCGCCGCAATAATCGCCTTATCTCCAATCATTTTTGCTACAGCAGGATTTTCATCCAAAAAGATCGTTAGCTCTTCGCCAATCACCTGCTGCATCACTGATCCCACGTCGCTATTTCCCAGGCGTTGCTTTGTCTGTCCTTCAAATTGCGGATTCGCCACTTTGACCGAAATCACAGCTGTCAACCCCTCGCGCATGTCGTCGCCAGAAATACTGATCTTATCATTTTTCAGCAGGTTGTGACTCTTAATATAGGAGTTAAGCACGCGCGTTAATGCCGTTGAAAAGCCCGTTAAGTGGCTTCCACCCTGATGTGTTGCAATATTATTGACATAAGAGAATACATTCTCGATATACCCATCATTCCACTGCATCGCAACTTCGATTTCAATGGGAGCATCATCCCCTTGACGCGATCCATGAAAATAGAGCGGAGTGGGGAATAGAGGTTCCTTATTTTCATTCAAATAGGAGACAAACGAGACGAGACCGCCGCTATAACAGAACTGCACATCATCTTTCTCTTCGTTGCGTTCATCTGAAAAATAGATGTTAATGCCTTTATTTAAGAAAGCTAACTCGCGCAATCTCTTCGCCAACACATCGTAGTCCGTCTCTTTGACACGCATAATCGTGTCATCAGGCCAAAACGTGATCTTCGTACCGCGCTTGGTTGTTTCCCCTACAACACTTAATAGACGGGAGACCTTACCTTGAGCAAACCACATCTCGTAAATTTTGCCATCTTTAAAGACTTGGACAATCATCTTCTTAGCTAAAGCACAGACGCAGGAAACACCCACCCCGTGAAGACCTCCAGAGACCTTGTACGTATCCTTGTCGAACTTACCACCCGCATGCAAGATCGTCATCACGACCTCTAAAGCGGAAACCTCGCGGCCCTGTTTTTGCGATTCTTTGGCGTGGATTTCAACAGGAATTCCTCGGCCATCATCTTCAACTGTAATGGAGGTGTCTTTGTGAAGGGTCACTAGAATCGCGGAACAATACCCCGCCATCGCTTCATCGATGCAGTTGTCGACCAACTCATAGACCAGCTGATGCAATCCGTTAATGCCTGTATCGCCGATATACATTCCAGGGCGCTCACGAACAGCCTGTAACCCCTCTAAAACCGTAATCGAACTTGAGTTATACTCTTTAGCTACCGTCTTTGAGTCTTCTTCTGTACTTATTGTATTGTTAGTCATGAGACAACCTTAAAAATAATCGATAAATAATGGCAACTTTTCATAGAGTCGAGGAACGATATTACTAGCCCCTCAACCTAAACGGAAGATAATATTGTATATCTTCACTTTCGGAAATTTCATTCTCAAATTCGCTAAAATCTTGGGCTTATCATTCTGGCTGAGTAAACTGTATAAAGTCGAATTCTTCACTTTTACTGTCAGCACTCCCTCATTAAAGGAGATGGCTTGTGTCATAGAGGCCAACTGACTGCCAATCACATCGGGCCAGGAGGCCAATATCAAATCCGGACGATCCTGATACACCTCGCCAATCTTACTTAATACATGAGGCAAAACATCGCTCACCTTATGCGTGGTGGTCTTTGTCCCCTGATAATCTTTTGGTGTGCGGCGAAAGCTTTGTGTCATCTAGACATCATCCTGAATGGGTCCCTTTTAGGAAATGATTTTAACACAATTATAACCAGTGTAGCAAGAATTTTTGATCAGAAAAATCGACCCCAAATAGCCGGTATCTTTTTCTTCGATTTGTCAGAGTATCACACAAACCCTAAGAAATAAATGGCTAAATAGCGTCCCCAGCGTTTATTTGTTTAACTTAT
>Ga0207102_1087_pt1 | contig 13091 bp, 8 predicted proteins | sample Alteio_BWMinHeat_80_FD_153573 | JGI IMG/M metagenome (GOLD analysis project Ga0207102, IMG submission 153573) | Enriched cells from forest soil in Barre Woods Harvard Forest LTER site, Petersham, Massachusetts, United States -... | ecosystem: Environmental > Terrestrial > Soil > Temperate forest >... | reverse complement strand
ATCATGATACGATCGCCAGCGGAAAGTTTTTTCTCGGCGGAGGGTCGTCCATCCGGCAATACGGGCGGCATCACGCCAACGGTGCCGACGAACACAAGCGGCTTGCCGGCATAATCGCGGTCGAAGAAAAATGCGCCATTAACGGTGGGGATGCCGCTCTTGTTGCCGCCATCTTCCACGCCGCGATGCACGCCTTCAAGAACGCGGCGCGGTCCGGCGGGGCCTTTCGGCATGAAATGCTCTTCGGCGGCAGCTGGCATATCGGGCGGTGCGAAGCAGAAGACATCGGTGTTGGCGATGGGACGTGCGCCCAGACCTGCGCCGAGAATGTCGCGATTGACGCCGAGGATGCCGGTCAGTGCGCCGCCGTAAGGGTCAAGCGCCGAGGGACTGTTATGTGTCTCGACTTTGATACACAGATCTACGTTTTCATCGAAACGGACAAGGCCCGCATTGTCGCTGAAAACAGAGATGAGCCAGTTGATCTTCCGTTCCTGCTCTATTTCTTTGGTCGCGCGCTTGATGTAGGTGCGGTAGAGGTTATCAACCTCAACGGTTTTTCCGGTGCTGTCTTTATAATCAATCCTGGCGGCGAAAATTTTGTGCTTGCAGTGTTCGCTCCAGCTTTGCGCCAGAATTTCAAGCTCGACATCCGTCGGCTGGCGTGTGCCGTAATGAGCACGGATATGCTTCATCTCTTCAAGCGAGAGGGCGAGGAAGCGGTCTTTGCTCAGTTTCTCCAATCCTGCATCATCGAGATCAAGGGAGATTTTCTCCACCTGCGGCGGTGTGGTGAAAGCGACATGCGGCAGCGCGACATCATCAAATCGTGCCTTGGCGGTGAAAACATCAATAGGCCAGACTTCAACTTTTTGTATCAGGTCATTGGCGAGGAGTTCGCTGGCGACTTTGCTTGCGCCCTTGGCGTCAACGTTGCCATACATATAATAAAGCGAACCGCTGGCGACTTCGGCATCAACGCCGGTGAGTGACAGCGCTTCTTCCGCGGAGCGTGCCGGATTATCCGTGACGCCGGGGCGGAAGGAAACTTCCGCGACGAAGGAAGGTGATTTTTTATCACGGCGTGCTTCGGTGTGAAATTCCTGCAGGACGGGATCGGAGAATACATTGCGGAGCTTGTCGCGCAGCAGCACCTGCTGTGTCGCGCGTGATTTAACTTTATAGACTTTCACTTCATCAAGTGCCTCCAGCGCCACGCCGAGATGATCGCGCGCTTCTTTCGCCCATTTCTCCAGATGGCGGTCGGCAATGCGGGAAGTGATTTCCACGCGTGTCGCTGCTCCATCCGTCAGGCGTTTCAGGAAGCTGGTATAAACTTCATATTCAAGTGCCATGCCGCGTTCGCGGAAACTTTCAAAGCTTTCGCCGTCGATGCGCTCAAACTTTTTCTGCTCGATGACGGGGCCGGTATCAACGCCGTTGTCGACGAAGTGCAAGGTGACACCCGCTGTCTGCACACCAGCATCATAGGCGCGGCGGTAGCTGTCCATGCCGGGAAATTGCGGCAGCAGCGAGGGATGGATATTGACCACGCGGTTGACGCCGAGGTTAGAGTCGGTGAACTGCGCCAAAAATTCCGCGCCGATCAGCCGCATATATCCGGCCAGAAACACCCACTCGATATTATAAGTGGCGAGCGTCTCAAGAATTTTCTGTTCCTGTTCACGGCGCGTGGCCTTTGTGCCGGGGATAACAATGCAGGGGACGTTCAGTTTTTTTGCGCGCTCGATCACGCCTGCACCCGGTTGGTCGCAGATAATAAGGGGGATTTTTATCTTGTCCGGATTCTTCTGCGCAAAGCGGAGGATGTTCTCGGCATTGGAGCCGTTTCCGGAGGCTAGTACAGCGCCGCAGATAATTTTGTTGTTACTTGAGATTTTTTTATTAGCGTCCAATATCTTTGCGCCAGTGCGCCCCCTGAAAATGTATTTTCTCTACCGTCGCATAGGCGCGGGCGCGGGCTTCGTCCATGGTGGCGCCGAGGGCTGTCACGCCGATCACGCGGCCGCCGTTGTTAACCCATTGGTCGTTTTTCTTTTTCGCGCCGCTGATGAATAATAATGTATTGTCCGGTGCGGCGGGGATATCCATTTTCTCGCCGAGGCGCATGCCTGTCCCGAGCGTTTCGGGATAACCTTCCGAGGTGAGGACGACATGCAGGGCATGTGAGTTCCTGAGTGACGGGGGTGTAGCACCAAGCTTTCCGGCAGCAGCTTGTGCGAAAAGCGGCACAATATCTTCAGCAATTAACGGTAATAGGATTTGCGTTTCAGGGTCGCCGAAGCGGGTGTTGAATTCGATGACCTTGACGTTATCTCCTTCAATCATCAGCCCGGCAAAGAGAATGCCTTTAAAGGGTGTCTTTAATTCTTGCATACCGGCCATGACCGGGCGGAATACATGTTCCTGAATAAACTGCCGCGCTTTATCAGACGGCCAGCCCTTCGGGGCATAGCCGCCCATGCCGCCGGTGTTGGGGCCCTGGTCGTTGTCGTTCACGCGCTTGTAATCGCAGGCATAGCCGAGCGGCAGGAAGGTTTTTCCATCGCAGAGGGCAAAGGCAGAAACTTCCTTGCCGGTGATTTTTTCTTCGAGCAGGATGCGTTCGGTCTTCACCGAGCAGGCGGGGTTGACCATGAAGTCGTGCAGGGTTTTCAGCGCCTCGGCACGGTCATGCGTAACAACGACACCTTTTCCGGCGGCAAGGCCGTCTGCTTTGATAACGATACCCTTGCCTTCGATATCCCATTTCTCACATAGTGTGATGGCTTCATCATAGGTATCTGCTACTTTGAAGGGCGCGGTGGGTATGCCGAATTCTGTCATAAATTCTTTGGAGAAGATCTTGGAGCTTTCAAGCTGTGCCGCTGCCTTGCGCGGGCCCATAACGGACAGACCTGCGGCTTCGAGCGCATCTACAACTCCAGCGGCAAGCGGTGTTTCTGGCCCGATAAAAATAAGGTCAGGCTTTAATTGCTGCGCGGTTTTCACGACAAAGGCCGGGTCTGTGGCATTTCCGGCGATGCATTCTGTCTTTTCAACGGTGGCGATGCCATCACTACCCGGCAGCGCCCAGATTTTTGTGACGGCGGGGGATTGTGCCATCTTCCACGCCAGCGCATGTTCGCGCCCGCCGGAGCCGAGAAGCAGAATGGTTTTGACGGTCTCCGTCACGCGACTTCCTTCTTCTTGTTCTTCAGGCCCTTGACAACATCATCAAGGCTCCAGGCATCGGGGTAGGTGACTTGCGCGCAATATTTTTGCGACAGCGCCTTGACGATGCCTTTATAAACCATCTCCACCTGTTCCTTGACGGATTGGCTGAGCGGCGGTGGCAGGAGTTTCAATTCATTGATGCAAATATCTTTCCACTCTTTGCTGCCACGCTGCTGGGCGAGGTCTTTGGCTTTTTCAAGGCCTGCGTACCACGGCGAGTGACGGTAGTAGCCACGTAGGGCTTCCTTGGAGAGATGCACGTCATCACGCGTGAGGCGCAGCTCGTCCGGGCCGATGGAATCGACAAGCATAAAGCCGCGCTTGCCGGCTTTGTCTTTGGTAGTAAAGCCGAATTCGAATTTGCCGTCCCAGAGTTCAAGACCGATGCCTGCAAAGCAGTCTTTCAGGCGCAGCGCAAGCAGTTTTGACAGGGTGGTGATTTCTTCAAATTCTTCAGTGGATAAACCGGCGATTGTTTGTGCTTCATCATAGCTGATATAACGGTCGCTGGTTTCGAGCTTGGTCGAGTATTCAACGACGGGAATTTCAAAGCGGTCGCCGGATTTTGGGGACGTACTCAGTCCGATGGCCTTGCAGTAATTGCTGTCGCTGGTGCGTTTGAGCAGCGAGCTGCCCTCGGGAACGCCGAAGCGGAAGATAACTTCGAGAGGCACAAGCGCATTTTCCGGCTTTTGTTTATAGGCTGTGTAATCCCAGTGTAGCTTGCCGCCCTCGCTGCTGCTTTTGGGCTCGATCACCTGAACGGGCTTGACCGCAAGGCAGCGTGGATTGTTGCCGAGCAGGCCGAGGCCGTGGTGGAATGCGCCCTGTTGTTTTAGCGTTTGCAGAGCAGGTGTCTTTTCAAATTGAGCCGGAGCTTTCCAGCTCTTCCAGTTTTCGGCTTTGCCGAGGAAGTCGAAGAAAAAGTTGCCCATGAAAGCGAGGGACTCGCCCTTGCCGTTCAGCTGGTCGGGCATCTGTCCCCAGTCGAAGATAGAGTAACGATCAGAGAATTCAAAAATATAGGGGGACTGGCCTTTGGTGCCCCGTACATTTTTGACCGAACCTTCATATAGGATTTCCGGCAATGACGACGCGAGACGCAGGGCGGATTGTACGGCATTGCGCGTGTTGTTCGCGCCCACCCACAGGCCGCCCTTGTTCGCCCATTTCAGCACGGTGAGATAGGTTTCGGGCTTGTTCACTTCTTCTTTTGTGAAGAAGGGCAGGTGCAGGCAGTATTCATCGGCATGAATATCTTTTTCTTCTGTCACAAGATAGACATTGAAGCTGTCATCTCTCTTTTGTGCCGAGGAGGAAACCGCGAGGCCTTTTTCATCGCCCAGCTTTTTGGCTTTTTCAATTTCGGCGGCAGCATCGGTGCGCGAGGTGACAAAGTGGACTTTGGTAATGCCGGCTGATTTTTGTTTTTTGTAGTGTTTCAGAAAGCTGACGATCGCATCCGTCTTGTCCGGCCCGCAGGTGAGTACCGGCACGCCGGGGGGCATCTGGGCGATAGAGGCGAGAGAGTCCATACCGCCGAATTGCGAGTTGACGGGAACGCCGAACACCGGCAACCGGCTCATGGCGGCCACGACGCCGGGCAAAGCAGCAGCAAGGCCAGCGCCTGCGATCACTGCATCGCCCGTCCAGTTCGCCATCCTGTGCTGAAGTTTCTCAAGATCGCGGTGCGCGGAAATCGCTTCGTATTCTACTTCAAAGTCTTTGGAGAGCGCCTGCACAAGGGGGGTTGCGACTGTTTCATCTGATTTGCTGCCAAATACGACAAAAATTTTCATGGGGCAACTCCTTCTGTTTTATGGCCTGTTATTTTATAGCCCGGACCTTTGTGCGTTCGCGGGAGAAATTGGCCCCCTCGGCAACATCAGTCGGGTATTTGTTGTTGAGGCAAGCCATGCACAGCTTGGAAATGCCCGTCGCCGCGCGCAGGTCGTCCTCATCAAGATATATAACTTTTTTTGCATCCAGCCACTGCGCGATATCTTCCACGGATTTGCCGTTGGCGATCAATGCCTCGGGGTTGGGGAAGTCGATGCCGTAGTAACAGGGGAAACGTATCGGCGGGCAGGTGGTGCCGAAAATGACTTCCTTCGCGCCGTATTTTTTGAGCAATGCGACGAGCTTTTTAGAAGTTGTGCCGCGCACGATGCTGTCGTCGATCAGAAGAATGCTTTTGCCTTCGATTTCGCTGACAATCGGGCTCAGCTTGAGCTCGATGGCAGCCTCGCGCTTTTCCTGGGTGCTGAGGATAAAGCTTCTGGCGACATAGCGGTTTTTTATCAGACCTTCGCGGTAAGGCAGCCCCAGCATATCGGCGACGGAGATCGCCGCCGGGCGGCTGGTGTCAGGCACAGGCATGACGACATCCGGCGCGATCTCGCCGCGCTCTATTGCCTCTTTCGCTTTCATGCCCAAACGCTGTCCCAGTTTCAACCGCACACTGTAAACAGATTGATGGTCGATGGTGCTGTCCGCACCGGAGAAATAAACCCACTCGAACATGCAGGGTGCTTTTTCTTTTTCCTGACGGACGAGAGAGCTCTGCATATGGCCTTCAGTGTCGATAAAGATCACTTCACCGGGTTCTACATCGCGGAGATATTTATAGCCCAGATAGGTCATGGCTGAAGTTTCGGAGGCAATGCAGTAAATCATGCCACCAGCAGACTCTTTGGTGCCGATCGCCAGCGGGCGTATGCCCTTCGGATCGCGGAAGGCGATGATACCTTGTCCCGCAATCATCGCCAGCGCGGCATAGCCGCCGATGACGGTATCGAAAATGCGTGAGACGGATTTTTTGATGTTGTCAAATTCGAAGGTTTTTTGGGTGGCGACGCCATTGCTGCCCTCCATCAGAAAATACCCCAGATAATGCATCAGCACTTCAAGGTCATTAGCGGTGAGCAGTTGACGGTGATACTTATCCGCCAGTTCTTTCGCCAGGCTGTGATAGTTGAGGATATTGCCGTTATGCACCATGCCGAGCCCGAAAGGGCTGCCGGTCACCATCGGCTGGATATCGCGTTTGCCGTCCGTTCCGGCAGTGGCATAGCGCGTATGGGCGATTGCCATGTTGCCGGAGAGTTTTTCGATTTTTTGCTGGTCGAAGACCTGCGCGACAAGGCCCAAGTCTTTTTCCAGAACAAACATACGGCTGTGATTGTCAAAGGAGAGGATGCCGGCGGCGTCTTGCCCGCGATGTTGTAGCGCCAAAAGTCCTTTGTAGGCATCATGGGCTGCCCAACTGGTCGGCGCATTTTGAGTCTCGTTTTGAACGGGACCAATAATGCCAACAATGCCGCACATAGCAGGGTTCCTAATAGAAACTGACTCTGAGCGCCTTAATATCGTCTATTTTAAAAAAAATTACCAGTGTTTTCTTTATATTTTTTCGGAAAATTGAAATTCGCTTTATATTTCAACCTTATAATTTGGGGCCTCATGTGTGATGGTTACGTTATGTACATGGCTCTCACGATAGCCGGCGCCCGTCATGGGGATGAATCGGGGCTTGGTTTTCATTTCCGGAATATTTTTGCAGCCTGTGTAACCCATGGCCGCTCTGAGGCCGCCGATCATCTGGTGGATGACGGTGCTGATCGGGCCTTTGTGCGCAACACGGCCCTCAACACCTTCGGGCACAAGTTTCCGGCTTTCGCTGACAGCACCCTGAAAGTAGCGGTCGGCAGAACCAGACACCATCGCCCCGACGGAGCCCATGCCGCGATAGGTTTTATAGGAGCGGCCTTGGTAGAAGATAACCTCGCCCGGCGCTTCGTCCGTTCCGGCGAAAATGCTGCCGAGCATCACGCAATCGGCCCCGGCAGCGATGGCTTTGGCGAGGTCGCCGGATGTTTTTATGCCACCGTCGGCGATGACCGGAATTTTATACTTTGAGGCGACGGCGACGGTATCCATGATGGCCGTCAGCTGCGGCACGCCCACGCCCGCGACAATCCGCGTCGTGCAGATGGAGCCGGGACCGATACCGACTTTGACAGCATCAACGCCCGCATCAATCAACGCTTTGGCAGCCTCGCCCGTGGCGATATTGCCCGCAATAATTTGTATATGCTTGTGCTGTTTGCGCAGTCTTTTGACCATGTCGATGACGCCTTTGGAATGACCATGTGCGGTATCTACCACCAGCAAATCCGTTCCTGCCGCGATCAGCGCCTCGGCGCGCTCGAAGTTTTTCTCGCCCGTGCCAATCGCCGCGCCAACGCGCAGGCTGCCGTTATCGTCCTTGCAGGCGGTTGGGTGCAGTTGCGCTTTTTCGATATCCTTGACGGTGACAAGGCCGATCAGGCGTTCGCTGTCATCCACCACCAGCAGCTTTTCGATGCGGAATTTGTGCAGCAGTTTTTTGGCTTTTGCCTTGTCGACGGTGTTATAGACGCGCACCAGATTTTCCGATGTCATCAATTCATGCACGGGCTGCTTCGGGTTTTCGGCAAAGCGCACGTCGCGGTTGGTGAGGATGCCGACCAGCTTGCCGTCCTGTTTGGTGACCGGCACGCCGGAAATTTTGTGATGCTGCATGACGGCCAGGGCCTCAGCCAATGTTGCCTCGGGGCGGATGGTGATCGGGTTGGCAACCGTGCCGGATTCATGCCGCTTGACCCGCGCTACCTGTGCCGCCTGTGCGGCTATGGCGAGGTTGCGATGAATAATGCCGATCCCGCCCGCCTGCGCCAGCGCAATCGCCGTGTTAGCTTCCGTCACCGTGTCCATGGCGGCGGAAAGCAGGGGTATATTCAGCGTGATCTTTTGCGTGAGGCGTGTCCGCGTATCGGCTTCCAGCGGCTGCACATCCGAGGCGCCCGGCAGCAGCAGCACATCATCAAACGTCAGCCCGTCGCTATTGCGTACACGGCTGGTTACTCTGGAGGGTGATTTGGGCATGGGCGCAACCTTTCAAATAAAAGAATCATGGTTGCAATTCTTTATATACCAGAGGCGGTGAATTGTCCAGATAAACAAACCGGCGGCAGACCATCAGGTGCTGCCGCCGATTGATATTTTTAAAAAGTGCCGGTTGATTTAATCGTTGCCGCTGTCCGAAGGTGGTGCGCCGCCGCCATCATTGCCGCCTTGATCACCGTCACCTGGGCCACCGGGACCACCACCTTGCATACCGCCAGGGGGAGGACCATCACCACCTTGTCCGCCGCCACGTCCACCTCTTGGAGGCGCGCAGGCACGCAGAGCCTTAAAATCAGTTGCGGCCTCGACGCAGGCCTGTCTCTCTTGCATGCGTTGCAGAATCTTGGCTTTGACGTCTTCAAATTTTTGTTGCCTTTGCTGCCCCTGTCCGCCGCCCTGATCTCCGTCGCCGCCATTACCCTGCTGCGCCAGTGCGGGCAGCGCCGTAAGGCCGATGATGGCTGCTGCGGCAAGGGCTGATTTCATGCTTGTTTTCATGGTCTCTGATTCTCCTGCATTTAAAAAATACATGCGGTTCTCAACTGTGAAAGCCGCTGGTTAGAGGTTATTATATTTGTATTGCCAAAGAGTTAAGGAGGCATAGCCAGAAAGTAATATTATTTCAATAATTTTGTTAATTGTACTTTGCCAGATCACCCTTTAGAGACTAGCACAAGAATAACTGCTGCCGCAAACATCAGCCCGCCGGCAACGGGACTGGCATCATCTTTGACACCCTTCATTTTGTAATAAAGCATGAACCATAAAGGACTCAGCGCCGTCACAGCAAAAGGATATGCCGCGTTCGGTGTGAGAATGGTCGCGAGATTGATGAGAATCCAGCTGATGGTGTGAAACACGGAAATATACAGCGCTGGTTTTAATATTTTTTTATTAAAGGGATGCTGCGCCCTTTTTTTCTTACTGATGACGGCAGGGAAAGAAATCATTGCCATCAGGGCATTGCTGAGCAGGACAAACCCCAAAGAGATCGGCAGCAGCTGCGTGCTCTCTGCTGCCCCTTGGTCCAGCACCAGCTTGGTGATAATACCCAGAAACGCGTAGAGTACGCCCACCGGCATAATGGCCATCAAGGCGCGCCAGCCGGAGTCGTTTTTGCGCAAAAACTGTATGCTGATAAACAGCAGGGCGAATGAAAACAGGATGCCGGCAAAATTCAGGGGATGGTCGAGCAGAAAATAAAGTTGCTGCCTGTCGAATATCAGCCATAAAAAGAAGGTCAGGAATATCGTTATCGGCTGGTGCAGGTTGGCGACGCGGCCATTTTTTGCCGCCGCCAGGTTGTACTGCACCATCATACCGACGACGCTGATCGCGGCGCAGAGCAATGTGGCCATATAGTAGCGGGGATCAGACGGCCATTCCATGAAGGGGATGAATGGCAGCAGCAGCAGCACCGAAATCAGCGCGCGGTAGCTGTTGATCTCAAAACCGTTATGTTTGTAGTGCCGGTTGATCTCGATCTGCACGCAGTTCGTGATTCCCGCCAGCAGCGCCAGAAAAGCCCAGGTCATATCCTTCCCCCCTATCCCCATTAATACCATAAGCATTTTATGGCTCGGTGGCAATAAACCTTATAGTTCAAATTGTTACTATTATTAAGTGTCGGGCATAAAGATTGCATTGAGACTTGAGAAAATACTTGCGATAATAGGCTAGGGGTTTGTGATGTGGAGTAAAAAGCAGAGGGATGAGACGCAATTCAATGAATCCAAGTCCTGCTCAGGGCAGAACGATGCGGGGCATCGTCCTGATTTTTTCATGAGCGGACAGCAGGCAACAGGCCACTTCATTGCCCAGCCGCTTGAACTGCTGCTGGCGGAAGGCGGCGATCCGCGCCTGGCGATCAATCCATCCGATAACATGAACAGCTATGGCTGCCGCCCTGCGCCACGGCCTGAGGCGATTACCTTTGCTTCCACCACGGCTTCATCAATTTCCGAGTCAGCTTATATGCGGGCGGCGCAGGCGCGGTTTGACTTGATGAGGGCCTCTGCGACCAATACCGAGGAAAAAGTTTTCGATGCCTGCGTCGCGCAGATGCGGCGGGCGCTGAAAACCTGCCTTGCGCTGGAAAATGAAAAAGCGGAGATTATTTTTTCTCCCTCCGGTACGGATGGACAGCTGATCGCCCTGTTTATCGCGCGCGAGATGCTGGGCCCGCGCGTGACTAGCATCATTGTTGCTTCCAACGAAACAGGCAGCGGCACGGCCTTTACCGCCAAGGGCCAGCATTTCAATACGTATACTGCGCAGGGAATCTCGGTAAAGAAGGGTGAAGCTATTGCTTCACTGATGGAAGGTACGACAAGCGTTGATATCCCGCTGCGTGACAGTACGGGTGCAACACGTTCTTTTGAAGAGATGGACCGTGCGGTTATTTCAGCCATTGAAGCGGCAGTCGACAGAGGCGACAAAGTCCTGCTTCAGACAATGGACAGCTCCAAGCTCGGCTGGCGTAGTCCGAGCCAGAAATGTTTAAAAGAAATTTCCATGCGCTGGTCAAAGGATGTGCAGATCGTTATCGATGCCTGCCAGATGCGCCTTGGCCGCAACCGTATAAAAGAATACCTGAAGCGCGGCTATGTGGTGCTGCTGACGGGTTCCAAGTTTTTTACCGCCCCGCCGTTTTGCGGCGCGCTGCTCGTGCCCCCAGCAATTTCCGCGCGGCTTGCCCCCGTCGATAAAGTTCATACCGGCCTTGGCGACTACAGCAACCGCAGCGACTGGCCGATGGAATGGTCGGGCATCAGGTCGTCCCTGCCGCCGCGCCTCAATTTCGGGCAGTGGCTCCGGTGGGAAGCGGCGATTGAGGAAATGCGTGTTTACTTTGCCCTATCGCAGCGGGAACGTCTGGCGTCATTGCAGGATTTTGCTGCCGTTGTTGCGCAATGCATAGAAAATTCTCCGTCTTTAAAACTTTTGCCGCAGCAGACCCCTGATCCTGCCGATGATATTGATGACGAAGAAATGGCTGTCCGGACGATTTTTCCGTTTACGGTCAGCCGTGCCGGAAAGCTGCTCTCCGTTGACGCCTGCAAGAAACTTTATCAGGCGCTGAATAAGGATGTATCGGGTTTTCTCCCGCCGCAGGCATCGGTGCAGGAACGGCAGATCGCCGCGCGGCTCTGCCATATCGGACAGCCCGTGGCTTTGCCGGATGGCGCCGTTCTCCGTATCAGCGCCGGAGCGCGCACCGTCACGGAAGGCTGGAAGTCCGATGATGTGCGTGCCGTTGTCGATAAAATAGAAGTGCTGCTGGCTTATTTTGACGCGATTGATGTACCGGAGAAAGCGCAGGAAAGCACGGCGCTCAAGCCATTGAGTCTCGATACGTATAAAAATATTCCAGCACGGATTGGCATGGCGGGGCTGACCAAGATGGCCTTTGACAATATTCCGCTGAAGCCGTTGTGGGACCAGCTTTTTCAGGAAGTCGAGAAGAATCCCCTGAACGCGGCGGCGATGATGGATCTGGCGGATATTGCCCAGATCTCCGGTTTGCAGGCCAATGGTCTTGTTATCCAATCCGGCGCCCTTGGTTTGGAGCGTCTTTACAGGTCGCCCTGCGCGTCAGTGCCGCCGCGTCTGCGTGTGCTGAAGCTCGCCGCGCCGATCGAGATGGGCGGCAATACGCCGATTGATTTTATTCTCGAAGGCTCAGACGTAGAACTCTCCACGCTCTATATCGTCCCGGGTACGCCTCTGCCTGATCCTCTTCCGGCGCATGATGTAGCTTTTGTTTCTGTGCCGGATTCGGAAGCAGGGCGGCCCGTGCTTGCCGAGATTGACCGGCTTATTCCGCATTGGCCAAGGCCATTGCTCAACCTGCCCTCGCGTATTCCCAACCTCAATCGCGATGAACTATATAGTCTCTTGAAACCTATCTCCGGCCTTTATATACCGATGACCGCCCGTCTTGCGCGCGCACAGCTTGCGGATATCGGTCATGGGCGCATCCCGCTGGAAGGCATCCTGACCGATGGTGTTTACCCCCTGATCGTGCGCCCGATCGATTCTCACGCAGGCCGCGGCCTCGCCAAACTTGAAAGTCCGGCGGATATTGATAGCTATCTCGCCAGCCATCCGGAAGATTTTTTCTTTATATCCCGCTACATCGATTACAGCAGCGCAGACGGCTTGTTCCGCAAATACAGAATTGTGTACATAGATGGCAAGCCTTATGCCTGCCATATGGCGATTTCCGAGCAGTGGAAGATCTGGTACCTCAACGCTAACATGGCTGCGAGCTCCGCAAAACGTGAAGAAGAAAAGCGTTTTATGCTGGAGTTCAGCCAGGGGTTCGGCCCCCGTCACGGCGCGGCGCTGGATGAAATCGCCAGGAAGATCAGGCTGGAATATTTCGCGATTGACTGCGCCGAGACAAAAACCGGCGAGCTGCTGATATTTGAAGCCGGCAATACGATGATCGTCCACAACATGGACCCGCCGACGGTTTATCCCTACAAGATTCCGCAGATGAACAAGGTTTTTGAGGCTTTCATTGCAATGCTCGACAAGTATGCCAAGGTGGGCAAGAAATGACGCTCGATCCTGATGACTGGAGCGTGATGCGCAAGCAAGGTCACCGCATGCTCGACGATATGTTCGATTATCTCGAAAAAATCCGTTCCCGCCCGGTGTGGCAGCCCATTCCGCAAACTGTACGCGATCATTTCCAGCAGGATTTACCGCACGCCGCGCAGCCGCTTGAATCGGTCTATGACGAATTTTCGAAATTTATTCTTCCATACTCGTCAGGCAATGTTCATCCCGGCTTTATGGGCTGGGTGCAGGGCGGCGGCACAGGCGTCGGCATGCTGGCCGAGATGCTGGCGGCGGGGCTTAACGCCAATCTTGGCGGTCGCGACCATGCGCCGATAGCT
>Ga0207102_1149_pt1 | contig 13168 bp, 7 predicted proteins | sample Alteio_BWMinHeat_80_FD_153573 | JGI IMG/M metagenome (GOLD analysis project Ga0207102, IMG submission 153573) | Enriched cells from forest soil in Barre Woods Harvard Forest LTER site, Petersham, Massachusetts, United States -... | ecosystem: Environmental > Terrestrial > Soil > Temperate forest >... | reverse complement strand
TAGCCGAATCGGACGGAGCTGCTGGCATTGTTGCTGGGGCCGCTACAGAAGCCGCAGGCACCGCAGCCGGTGCAGCAGGTCTTTGCACAACAGGAGCGCTCTCTTTTTTCTGATTCTCCATGCATTCACCAAAGCGTTTTGCCTTCTGCTGCTGAATGTCATCTAACATGGCTTGGATTTTCTGATCATCTTTAATCCCGTGAGCTCTCATGACTTGAGCAAAGCTGTCAAAAAGCGTCTCGCGAAAAATCTTAACGGCGACTTGGCGTTGTTGTGGATCATTCAGTGGATTCGGAGTCATTTTAGCGGCTTTTTCTTCCACTGTTTTAATAATTGCTTTATCTTTTACAGAAAGCTCTTTATTAATGGCATCCCATTGGTCTTTAGGAACATCATTGCTTTTCAACGTGTTATTGACAAATGCTTCCGGAAAATAGGATGTCAACAACTCTTTTGAACAGCTATCTAATTGCAGTGGCGCAACAACAGGAGCAGCAGGATCTGCAACATCTCCGTTTACACTTCCTAAGGTGAAGCACATTCCTAATCCACATAACACACTGACAATTCGTTTATTGAGCTCTATTTTATTCATATTCTCTCCGTGAGATTTTGGGTTGATGTTGAGTTGGAATCTAACAAATCTATTTTTTCTATGCAATGTAACTTTATAAATATGTTCATTACGGCTAAAATCATCAAGTATGACCGCACTTCATTTTAGGAACAAACTTATGATCATTAATGGCACTGCCATCGCAAAAGACATTCTAAATGAGCTAAAAAAAGAGATCTCTCTGCTTTCTGGAAGAAAACCTTGTTTGGCTGTCATTTTAGTGGGAGAAAATCCGGCCTCGCAAATTTATGTCAAAAAAAAAGCTGAAGCATGCAGACAAATCGGCATCCGTTCCATTGAAATAACGCTTCCTAGCGACACCAAAGAAGCGCAGCTCTTACATAATCTGGATACAATGAATAAAGATCTAGCAGTCGACGGCATCCTTTTACAACTACCCCTCCCCCCTCAAATTAATGTCTCTAAAGCTTTGATGCATATCTCTCCTGAAAAAGATGTGGATGGTTTCCATCCCCTTAATGCCGGAAAATTGCTTATCGGAGAACAAGACGGATTTTGTCCTTGCACACCATTGGGCATCAAAGTTTTATTAGAGCGTTCAGGTATTGACATTACAGGAAAACAGCTGGTCATTTTAGGGCGCAGCAATCTGGTTGGCAAACCATTAGCTGCTCTGCTTATGCAAAATCATTCCGGAGCAAATGCGACCGTTACTGTTTTGCATAGCCGTTCAGAGAACATCATAGAAATTTGTCAGCGTGCGGACATCTTGATCGCAGCCATTGGACAACCGCAATTTGTCAAAGCCGACATGGTGAAAAATGGAGCCGTCGTCATCGATGTAGGGATCAATAAAATCGTCAATCCCTCGATGAAAAATGGCTATCAAATCGTGGGTGATGTCGACTTTGCCCATGTGCATAAAAAATGCAGCTTCATCAGCCCTGTTCCAGGCGGCGTCGGACCAATGACGATTGCCATGCTATTAAGCAATACTCTAAAAAGTTATCGCCAGCGCATGCATTCCTTATGAGCCTTCTATATCGCCTCTTTCTTCTTTTTTATGTCTGCTTCTACTGTACGAGCTGTCAGCCCTCTTCCCTATCAGAAACGATTTCTGAATCATCGGTCACACGCTTTTCAGGAAACGCAATGTTCATGAATTATAAAATTCTAATTGGCAAGCCCCTAACACACAAAGAAATGATGCATGTTGAACAATTGATCGCAGCGGTCTTTGAACAGATCAATACCATCTATAATAAATGGAATCCTCATTCCGAATTGTCTCAATTGAATCGTTTAAAAGCCGGTGAACGGAGGGTGTTATCTAATGAACTTTTTCAATTTTTGAAACAAATGGATGAAATCGTTAAGATGACTCAAGGGCACTTTGACCCCACCATCGAGCCGATCCAACAGCTATGGAAAACAAAGCTCGAACAGGGGGTAGAACCCACCTCAGAAGAAATCGCTCAAGTCACTCCAGCAATCGGATGGCATTTGATTCACGTTGAAGACAGTTATTTTTATAAAGATCACGATGCCACAGCGCTGGACTTAGGAGGCATTGCCAAAGGGCTAGCTGTAGACCTATTAGTAGAACGGTTAAATGAGGCGGGCTATACCCACCTTTTTGTCGAGTGGGGAGGCGAGATTCGCGCAACGGGAAGTCACCCTAACAACCGTCCATGGACTATTTTCATCAGTAGATTTGGCGACAACGATCCGGATCACGCCATCGCGCAGCTAAAGTTAACCGATGCTGCCATTGCCACAAGTGGCGACTATCTACAGAATTGGACCCTTTACGATGCCAATGCGCCCAAAGAAATCGTCACTTATTTCCACATTTTTGATCCACAAACCTATCAGCCACTAGTGGCTTCTTCACAATCCATCGCCAGCGCCAGCATCATAGCCCCTACGTGTGTGTTAGCAGACGCTCTAGCCACCGCAGCCATGTTGTTTACGAGTAAGATGGAGACGCTGGTCTGGTTAAGAGAGGTACAAATCCAGTACCCTTCCGTAGAGTTATTCCTCTTCACCCGTGAAGAGGTAAATTTAAATCAACCGATAAAACGAGGATAAATCAAGATGCTAAATCGCTTTGCAAATTTTTTTGTATGCTTATTAATCTGTTGCTCTTTTGAGGGATATGCAGAAATCCGAGAACTAAAAGGGATGGATCAAGTCGCCCCAGCTGTGAAAGATGGGGATTTCGTTTTATTCAATGTGACGGAAGTTTTGATTACCTCGCCCTATCAGCTAGGTTCGCAGGCTTGGCGCAAATATGTGCGCGAGAAAGCTCCTCTTTGGCCTAAGCAGCCCGGATTTAACATCCATGACGACTTAACGCTTTATGTAGCCAAACAGATCCCACAACAAAATGTGGAAAGCACAACGCCTTCGTTGATCGACGCTCTGCAAAAACGCGGGGTCACCGTTTCCGCCTTGACAGGCAGAGGCCTAAACGAATGGTACACGACTCAAGCAAAGGGTATCGACGTACTCACACATCGTCAGCTCCAGGCGCTAAAGATGGATTTCACGCGTACAGAGCCAATGTTTAATCGCGTGGCTTTGGGAGCTCTTTTGGACTCTCATTATCGCTATGGGATTTTCTTCAACAATGACAGGGAACATGGACCATTTCTTCATGATGTTGTGCAGGGATTAGAGAAACGCCCCTCCACTGTAGTGGTCATCGATGACAAACGCGACTGCTTGGAACCGATTGAAGCGGCAATGAAAAAATTGGGTGTCCCCTTCATCGGATTTTTGTACACGCGCGCTACAGCGGAATCCCGCGCGTTTAACCCGATGGTTGCCAACGTTCAGCTGGAGTCATTAATTTTTTCTGATAAAACACTTACGGATGCAGAAGCAACGAAAATTATTGAAGAGCAGTATGTAGGCACTGATCCCGATCAGTTCTTCTACAAGTTGTTAGAAAAAATTTATGAAAAACAGAAGCCGATAGGCTATTGAGCGAAAGTATAGGGACCGGCAGGTATGTGTTGCAAGAAGCACGCTTCTAGGAGCGACAGGTGCGCGATGCAGGATGCATGCAAATTGGGGTCAGGCATGCATGATTGCGGTTTTATGCATGATGACAGATGCCATCGGCATCTGTCATCATGCATAAAACCGCAATCATGCATGCCTGACCCCAATTTGCATGCATCCTGCATCGCGCACCTGTCGCTCCTAGAAGCGTGCTTCTTGCAACACATACCTGCCGGTCCCGACTACTATTTCCCCTTCCCATACTTATTGGTGAGGTGTGCAATAAATGAAAGAAAGAGCTGCGTAGCGCGCACGTTCTCTAACCACTCATCATTCATCAGGTCCTCAATATGGGGTAGCACACCGGCTGTCTCGGATCTTTCTAGGTAATGCACAGAGGCGGGATAATTACCCATGAGGGAGTATAAACCAGCTAATGAATAAAAAGCTTGTGTGCAGCCCAATGCAATGGCATGCGATATCTTGTTTTCCGCCAAGGCATAGAGCTTACTGCTTTTCTCGGGATGCGTGGGATCGTAAACGAGTATGGCCAAATTAAGTAATGTGACTCCACATTCATTCCACGCCATTTCATCTTCGTTATCTTCTCTCAGTAGCAACTCAAACTGCTCTAATGATTTAAAGAAGAAATCGATTTCAGAAGTCACCTCACCTAAGTGTGAGTAGGCTAGGGCTAGATTAAAGCGCGCATGCTGATATGTTGGATCTACTTCTAAAGCCTTTGTGAAGGATTCAATTGCCCTTTCGTACTCCTGTGCATTTCCAGTGAAGTCTCCAAGCAAATCAAGCGCACAGCCATAGTTGTAAAGCCATTCTGGCTCCAGTGTCTCATGCGTTAAATCTTCTTCGTGTGGACTAAGAGCCATTGCAAACTTCTCTAAAGCCATTTCAACCAAAGAGCGATCATGCGTTATTTCAGCAAGCTTCATATAAGAAATTCCCCAATCATTCCAAAATTGAGATGAGAGGGCACCACCAAATTCCATCACGCGACAACAATAGGTAATCGATTTCTCAATCATCGTCATATCGTCGTTCAGATCACCAATTGCAAAGTGCGCTAAAGAAAGTGCATACCAGATTAATGGATCACTCTCGTTTAGAGTAAGGCCGTAGCGTAATTTCTCTATAGCTTGCCAATAGTAGCGTTCATCCTCAAAGTAGCAGCCAAGTTCATTTAAACAACATCCATACATATACCAAAGATGTGCTGAATCAGGTTCTAGCTGTAAGCTTTTAAGGAATTTAGCCTCTGCAGCGCGCAACAACTCCAGTTTTTCCTCAAAGGCTCCATACAACATCTCTACTTCACCCCAATGACTTAAAATCAATGGATGATTTGGCTCATATTGATCTGCTTTAGCGAATTTCTCAAAACTGATTTGCAGCTTTTCTAAATCCCATTTAATCTTACCTGCGTTCGCAAATAACTGCGCCCAATTAAACCAAAGAATTCCATCTTCAGGATTCAACTCCAAGGCCTGCTCAAAGCCCTCATGGGCTGCGTGAAAATAGTCTTCCTCATGGGAATACTCAAAAAGACGCTGACAATTACAGGCTAAATTTAACCAGGCTTTATAATGCCCTGGAGATTGAACAGTAGACTTTCGATATAATTCAGTGGCTTCAAAAAGGAGCTCCATCTTCCCAATGAGATCCCCCAGCTCCATAACAGCATCTCCATAATCGTTCCAGAAATCCGCATCTTGCAGGCCTAATTCGGCGGCTTGACGATACTTGTCTAGAGCTAATCTAAAATCGCATGCTTCACCAGAAAGTTTGCCGGAGAAATAGCTACAGCGCCCCCATTGCCAATATAGACCAGAAAAGACCTCTGAAGAAACTGTAGAGGAATGGTGTTGCGCTTCAGTAAACTTGTCGTAAGCTTCTTGAAAATATGAGGAATCCTGATGCAAATTACCTAAATGCATCGCGACCTTACCCCATAGACACCATGCTTCAAAAAATCTTGGGCTCAGTGTCACAGCGACTTGCAAGGCCTGAATAGCACTCAACAATGCAGGTGCGTTATACTCCTGCTCAGCATAGGCTACGGCTTGACGATAAAAAACGTGCGGATTCTGTGGAGAAATACGTGCAGCCAACTCAAAACTGTTGTGCGCTGACGTTTCGCCTTTTTTGAATTGAGCTTCCCCTTGTGTTAAAAAGAGAATCCCTAATAGATCTCTTTCTCGAGATGTCATCGACTTCCAAGCATCGCCTTCTTTAAAGGGATGCAGGCGATCAAAATCCCCTGCTGTGAGAATTTCTTGTAGTTTTTTTTCCAATCCGTTGTTTTTTTCCATAAAAAACACAGTGCTCACATCGATAAGTATTTATACACAATTGAATCCAATAAACGGCATTTACTAAACCACATCATATACTATACAAGATTTTAATACAATCTTATTAAAACCAATCAGGACGAAATAAAAACGCTCATGAAATTAAAATAATTACACATAAGTCGTAAAAGTTCAGACCTCCTTCTTCGCTATGGCATTCAGTTAAGCAAATTGCATCCTTCCCCCGGTAGGGGGAAGGGCTCTAGTTGCTTAACTAAACGCCATAGCGAAGAAATGGCATCTGAACTGTCACTACAAGTCTCGATCCAATACAATTCTTTTATCCTAAAGCTTACGAATCGCTTCCAACATACTCTTTAGGTCGCTAACAGGCTGTCTGCACTCACCTTTAAAACAAACATAAAGAGTAGTTTTCCCGTTGACAGGACTCTTGTCGCTTAAAAAGGGCAACGCATTAACTATTTTTTCATTTCCACATTGATACCAAATCACGGCTTTATGTGGATCAAAATTCTGAAAAATTGCCTGATGCAGCTCTTCGTAATATTGATTTTTTTGATTTAATGCAATGACCAAGGTGGGTGCATGGCGATCATAATAACGCGTCAGGTTCATTAAGTGATAACAATACCCAACTGGATAGTTTTCAAGGTGTTCTTTTGTCGCTTTAAAGACATCTTCAGCCTGACGCAAATAATGGGACTCAAGGGTTAACTGATGTAAGCGCAGCAAGTTTTCACAATGAATCGCATTGCCAGATGGCTCAGCGCCATCCGAAAAGTGACACTTCCTCAAGATAATGCTTTTATCCGATCCATCCGTTTGGTAAAAAGCTCCCTCTTCGGCTTTAAATTTCTTTTCCAATAATGTGGTCATTTGAATCGCCCAATCTAACCACTCTACCCCATGTCCCGCTTCAAATAGACTTAAAATTCCGCGAATTAAAAAGGCATATTCATCTAATCCAGCATTAAAACTTGCCTCCCCATCACGCCAACGACGCAATAAAGAGCCTTCTCGCCAAAGATGTGCCTTGATGAAATTAGCAGCGCGCAAAGCGGCAACCATATATTTTTTTTCATGAAGGGCACAACCCGCTTCTGCTAATGAAAAAATCATTAATCCATTCCAAGAACTTAAGATTTTATCGTCTTTAAATGGATGCGGACGCTGCTCTCTCACTTTCCATAGAGTTTGTCTATTCGCGGAAAGACGTTGTGCAACCTCTTGTGCATCAAGTCCCTCATTATTCGCAAACTCTTCTATGCGCAATGAGGTATGTAAAATATTCCGTCCTTCGAAATTACCCTCTTCAGTGACTCCGTAGAAGTCGCAAAACAGTTTTAAATCTTCGGGATTAAGCAGTTTAGCCAACTCCTCTTTTGTCCAGGTGTAAAACAACCCCTCTTGTCCATCTGAATCTGCGTCTTCAGCCGAATAAAAACCGCCCTCCGGATGCACCATATCTCTTAAAATATACTGAAAAATATCTTCGCATGTCGTGCGATATAGGGATATTTTGCTAGACAACCACATTTCCAAATAGCTATACGCCAAAAGGGCATTGTCATAGAGCATTTTTTCAAAATGGGGCACTAACCACTTGTTATCGACGCTATAACGCGAAAATCCACCCCCTAAATGATCATATATTCCCCCTCTTTCCATCATGTCTAACGTACGTTCAACCAAAAATAGACCACGACTCTCTTTGGATAAGATGGAATAGCGCAAAAGGAAATTATATTGATACCCTATCGGAAATTTAGGGGTACCTTTAATCCCCCCATAAACAGGATCTGCCATTTTGAATAGAAGTTCTGCGGCATTGCTTAATTCTTCTTTTTCCGGAATATCTGACCCTCTTACAGTAATCCCCTCTGCAAACACTTCGACGATATTCTCCGACTGCATGATAATGTTCTCGCGCTCTTCCCCTGCCCACACCTCATGAATACGCATAATCAGCTCAGTCAATCCAACTAATCCATGACTGCTAAAAGGCGGAAGGTAAGTAGCTGAAAAAAAAGGACTGAGATCAGGAGTCAATAAAACATTCAAGGGCCATCCAGCTGAGCCAGACATCATGCTTTGCGCAAATTCCATATACAAGCTATCTAATTCTGGTAGCTCTTCGCGATCGACTTTAATATTAATAAATGTCTCATTTAGCAATGCTGCAACCTCTTCATTTTCAAAGCATTCGCGTTCCATGACATGACACCAGTGACATGTCGCATATCCAATAGAGAGAAAAATAGGTTTATCAGATAAACGCGCCGCACTAAACGCCTCTTCTCCCCAAGGATACCAATCAACCGGATTATGCGCATGCTGTAGAAGATAGGGAGATTTTTGATTAATCAATCGGTTTGTGTGAAGATGATGTTGCGACATGTGGGAGTACCTTAAAGTTGGGGCTGTTACCTTGAATTTTTATTTTACACAGGCCACCCCTCAAGGTCAATAAAACATTACACAAGTTATTGATAAAAATTAGACAGCATTCATTTCCTTGCCCGTGCCCTTGCCCGAAATAATCAAGACGATTTAGAAACAACGTTAATCGGGCAAGGGCACGGGCAGGGGTAAGGAAATCCTCTCTGCGTTCTCTGTGTCCTCTGCGTTTAATTTTTTAGGGATTCTGAAGTGTTTACTCACCTTACGCAAAACAAGAAGGTAGCCAGGGCGTCCCGCCCTGGTTACCTTCTCAGGCTTCGCCTTGCTTTAATCTCTTCTTCGAGACCTTCGCTTTAACGCAAAAGAAGGTAGCCAGGGCGTCCCGCCCTGTGCACCAGGGCGAGACGCCCTGGCTACCTACTTGTTTTGCTTAAGGTGAGGTGTTTAGAAAATCTTCGCATTTTCTTCGCCTTCTGCGTGCAATAAAAGCGGCCAATCTCTAAACTGCAGGTCATCTATACTTACCACGCACGGATTCATTTTATGAAAGGCTTTTGTCCTCTTGCATCGGGCTCTAAAGGAAATTGTGTCTATTTAGGGTCAGGAAATACGAAAGTGCTTATCGATGCGGGAATTAGCGCTAAAGCGATCAAGGGCCGCCTCGCCGAGATCAATGTCGATATTGAAGATATCGATGCGATTTTAATCACTCATGAACATCAAGATCATATTCAAGGCTTAAAAGTCTTAGCGTATAAGATGGGAATTCCGATCTTTGCCAATAGTGAAACAGCTAAAGGAATTGTCGAATACTTCCATGATTGCCCCAAGTTCAAAATTTTTTCCACTGGAGAAACATTTGAATTTGGCGATATGGAAATCCACCCCTTTAGCATCCAACACGATACATTAGATCCAGTAGCGTTTACTGTGCGCATCAATCAGTTGAAATTGGGGTTTTGCACGGATCTCGGCTTTGCCACTTCATTGGTTCAAAACCAACTGCAAAAATGCGATTACTTATATCTGGAAGCGAATCATCAACCCTCTATGGTCCACGCCTCAGCAAGACCCATGCATTATAAGCAACGGGTCTTGAGCCGCACAGGACACCTCTCTAATGAGTCGTGTGGGCAATTACTTAACCATGTGGCCCATCCCAACTTAAAACATGTGCATCTCGCGCATTTATCCAGCGAATGTAATTCTCCTGAGACGGCGCTGACAGTTATCCAGGGCATTTTAAATGAAAATGGAAAGCAGCTTGAACTCTCGATCGCGCCTCAGGAACGTATTGCCAAGGCGATTCACTTCTAACCTATCTAAAACCATTTAACCAGACACGTAACTCCTTCAAAGACAATCTTTCCTTTGGATTGGTCTTCATTAAATTTCTAATGATGACATGGTTTTGCTTCTTGTCGTCGAAAGGTAGAGGGTTCGACCGACTTTTGATCATCTGTTCAAACATTTTCTCAATACATTCTGCATCTGTAACTTTTCTATTATCAGCATGCGCCTGATGAGCATGCGCCCTATAAGCACCCACCCAGGGAAGTTCGGTGCCTTCGTATATCTCCCATAGCACACAACCCAATCCCCACACATCCAGCTCAGGTGTGTTTACGGCAAGAAGCTCATCCTGCAATGGAGTGCCCCCATCAAAAGCCTTGCTCATATCGAAATGCTTATGACGATTCAGAATTTCAATAACTTCGGGAGAAGCATATGGTGGGGTTGTTTGGAATGGACATCTATTCACCAGATCTTCCTGAGGATAAGCCCCACCAAAATCTCCAATAAACAATTGAAGAACACCTTTAGCAGTTCTGTGTAGAAAAAGATTGTCCAATTTTAAATCGCGATAAACCCACTTTCTTTCATGAATTATATTCAAGACATCCACTAACTGCTGAGAACAGGAGACTTTATCCGCCTCCGACAAAGGCCTTCTCTTAATAGCCCAAGCTCCCCTAACGGCATCCTTTAACGTTCCTTGATTGCAATAGTTAGTTAACATGCGGTATTTTTTTACAATTACGTTTGGATCTGAACGGCTGCGTCCAAAATAGGTCACGCCATAGTAGAATTTCAAGACTCCTGCAACATCGTGAAACGCATCTAATCTTTGTGATTCCTCCATTAAAGAGCTGTCTGAGCTAGCGGAAGCTAAAAACCTCTCTTCAATCTGATCGATGCGCAGCGCAATAGAAACGATTTTATAAGATCCATTGCCGAGACCTCGATCTTGTCCAAAAGGTTGATTTGGATCTCTCAGTTTCTTTTTGGTAAAATGAACATAAAAAGATCCATCGACGTTATATTGCATAGCCCTATGACACAAATGGTAATTGATTAAAGGGGCTTCATGCTCCGTTTCAAATGGATAATCATATGTTGCTGCGTCTTTAAAGGAATCTTCCTCTTCTTCATATCTCCATGGATCAAAAGCCTTTATATAAAGATTTTGCTCTGTCTGCTCAACAGTCGCTTTAAAAGCAGGCCCATTCATCGCAGCAAAGTTAATGAGATCTTGCACAAAAAGCTTAATACCCTCTAACGACATTTCCCTTATCTCATTAAACGCCTGTATGTAAGCCGCGACATGCTCAACAACTTCTAGTTGCTTGAGTTTTACCGGATCAGTTGGCACGACAGCTGTACTTGGAGCACGATCTAAGAATAAATGCTTAATGGATTCACAAAAAAGAGAAACTAATTGCTTTTGCAGAAGTGAGGTGGGCGGCTTCGCAGATGCAGATGCAGATGCAGCACTTGCGGAGGCTGCAGCATTGCTGCTACTCATACGTTTTTGTTCGAAAGATCTATAAGCCTCTTCCCCTCCCAATATCTGTAATGTAGAGCCCAACACGTTTAATGCGGTATCGCTAACAGATGAGATGAATTCCCATGAATCTATCTTTCTATTTCTTAAAAATGCAAAAATTGCCCAAGAAACATCTTCGACTTTTTGAGACTCTATACTTAAAGCCCCAGTCTCTTTATTCAGGTAAAGTATTTTTTGATGGGAATCCGATTTTGATAACTGTTGGATCAATTCTGCATTTTGTGCACTAACCGTCCTTGGTACGCTTTGTACGCTTGCGCTAGACATTCCATCCTCCCCACTAAAACCGGTATCGTTTTATCTATACATTAAAGGCTAATAAACTGGTAGAAATTCAGGGGTTGGGAAGGTGTTGGTGAGTGAGAGTTGCAAAAACCTGAAAATCGAATTTAAACGCAGAGGACACCACAGAGAAGGATCAAAATAATAAAAATAGTTGTAACAGTTCACATACCCTCAATACTGCTAAAAAATTTAAACGCAGAGGACGCTGAGGACGCAGAGAAAAAAAAGAGAGAGGGAAATAGGGTAACAGTTCACATACCCTCAATACTGCTAAAAAAAAATTAAACGCAGAGGACGCAGAGGGCGCAGAGAAAAAAAGAGAGAAAGAGAAAAGTATTTTTATAAGGAATGCATTTTCCCACAATTCGAATACAAAAAATTAAACGCAAAGATAAAATTTCTTTTTGTTGGAGTAATCCCTAAACCTTTTGCGTTTAAATTTTTTCAGTATTGAGGGTATGTGAACTGTTACCCTATTTCCTTCTCTCTTTTTTTCTCTGCGCCCTCTGCGTCCTCTGCGTTTAATTTTGCCCTGCTTTTATGGGGACCCCAATCTCGGCTTGAACTGCATCTGCAACCATTTGTCCAATCTGATGCACCTGTTTTTGTTTGGGACCCTCAACCATCACGCGGCAAATATTTTCTGTTCCAGAATAACGCACTAAAACCCTTCCCGTGTTTGATAAAAGGGTCTCAGCCTCTTTTATAGCAGTTTTCGTCTTCTGCAGGCTATCTATAGAGGGCTTAGAGCTAACTTCTACATTGATACAGACCTGTGGATACTTCTTCACAACAGTTGCTAAATCTGAAAGCTTTGAATCCGTCTCAATCATGATGCGCATGACTTGCAATGCTGAAACCAATCCATCCCCTGTCGTATTATGATCGAGGAAAATCATGTGTCCACTTTGCTCGCCACCTAAATTCGTGTCATGCTTGATCATCTCTTGAATCACATACCGATCCCCAACCTGAGCCTTAATCGTCTCAATTCCCAAATCTTCCATCGCTTTAATAAAGCCAAAATTACTCATCACCGTCGTGACGACGCGATTATTTTTTAAAATTCCCTTCTTTATCATGTCTCGTGCACAAATCGCTAAAATAGCATCCCCATCCACAATTTGCGCATATTCATCAATCATAATCACACGGTCTGCATCACCATCTAGGGCAATTCCCACATCTGCATGATGATCGATCACTGCTTTCTGCACCGTCTCTAAATGCATAGATCCACATAGATCGTTAATATTTAACCCATTAGGAGACACTCCATAAACAAAAACGTTCGCATCAAGTTCGCGGAAAATAAGAGGCGCTACTTTATAGGCCGCACCATTTGCACAATCCAAAGCCACTTTCAGGTGTTTAAGAGAGAGATTTCTAGGAAAGGTCGCTTTAACAAACTCGATATAGCGACCATCAGCATCATGCACGCGGGTATTTCGTCCAATCTCGTTGTCCGCCGGCAAGCAATCATCAAAATCGTCCTTAGCAATCAGTGCTTCCATTTCCGCTTCCCAAGAATCGGGCAGTTTATAGCCTTCCGATGAGAAAAATTTGATTCCGTTATCACAAAATGAATTATGTGAGGCCGAAATAACGATGCCGGCATCCGCGCGATAAGCGCGCGTGATAAAGGCTACTCCAGGTGTTGGGAGGGGCCCCACCATTAAGGTATCGACTCCCATCGAACAGAGCCCTGAAATCAAGGCA
>Ga0207102_1148_pt1 | contig 13220 bp, 8 predicted proteins | sample Alteio_BWMinHeat_80_FD_153573 | JGI IMG/M metagenome (GOLD analysis project Ga0207102, IMG submission 153573) | Enriched cells from forest soil in Barre Woods Harvard Forest LTER site, Petersham, Massachusetts, United States -... | ecosystem: Environmental > Terrestrial > Soil > Temperate forest >... | reverse complement strand
AATTTATTGCCGGCCTACAAGTGCGCTCCGCTGGAAGTGTTGCGGGAAATATTTTCATGACAAGAGATCATGCGTCCCATGGCGGAGCTTTTCCCTCCGATTTATTTACTGTTTTATCCGCTCTGGGAACTCACGTAACCATCGCTTCTGATCAATATGAGAGCGGGCACAAACAATTTGATTTAATCGATATGCCCCCCACAGAGGTGTTGCCCGAAGATGCAGTCCTGATCTGTTTTGACATCCCCTACACCCGAAAAACGGAGTATGTGCAAACATATCGCATTGCACGCCGTCCCCAAATGGCTCATCCCATCGTGAATGCAGGTTTTCGCGTATGTCTCGATGAAGGTGATCGTGTAAAACCAAAAGAGATTACCCTCGTTTATGGGGGGCTAGCGACCATGATCCATCGCTGCAGCCAAACAGAGCAGTTTTTACAGGGTAAAAAATGGGATTCAGAGACATTGCGTGCAGCGCTACAGGTCCTTAAAAAGGAGGTTCAGAGCTTCACTGTTCCAATGGAAGAAGAGGGAATAACCACTGCATACAGACTGCAACTCGCCGAAACCTTTTTCTACAAATTTTTTCTACATGTCACACTTAAGCGGCATCCAGAGACTGTTAAATCTGAATACGTATCTGCGGCAAATCATGATAAACGCCCCTTGTCTACTGGGACTCAAGAGTATTTCGAGTATCCCGAAATGTTTCCCTTGACCAAACCCATTATTAAACGCGCAGCTTTTGCGCAGGCATCTGGTGAAATCAAATACACGCAAGATATAGAACTCCCTGTGAGTGGTTGGCACGGGGCCATGGTGATCAGTTCACGTCCACACGCGAACTTCTCTTTTACTAAAAAGACATCTAACTTAAAAGAACTCAAACAATTACTCAAAAAGAAATTTCCTGAATTTAAAGACTTGGTAACTGCAGTGGATGTTCCAAAAGGCGGAACAAATTTGATCGGATTAGGAGATGACGACCCGATTTTTAGCAATGAACGGGTGACATCAGTCGGGGCACCGATAGGCATGGTACTCGCAGAAACCGTTTATTCGGCAAAAGAGGTCGTAGAGTTTATCGGCAAGGAATGTATTGCTTATGAAGATCTTCCTGCTGTCATCACATTAGAAGAGGCCATCAAACAGAATACAGCGATGCCCATGATTTTGAAATCAGCCGATCCTGATGAAGATGTCAATCAACGGATGCCAACGATAGAACGAACAGGCAGCAATCAAGAATGGCTTAAGAATCCATCGAAACCACTCCCTAACACGAACGTCGCTCACGGCACAGTAAAAACTCCGCCTGTTGCCCATTTTTATTTGGAGACCAATTGTGCTCTTGCCATACCAGGAACGTACGACCAGATGACCGTCTATTCTTCCACTCAGAATCCAAATGGTACGCAGAATGCTGTAGCCAAAGCTCTTGGTGTACCGCTTAACCAGATATCCATTGTGTTGGAACAAATTGGCGGTGGTTTTGGTGGAAAGCAGCATCGTGCAAATATCGTGGCTGCTCAAGCAGCGGTAGCGGCGCATGCATGTAATCACCCCGTGAGGCTGCTGTACAATAGAGAGACCGATATGCAAATGATCGGAAAACACCATCCATATGACGGCGAATATCATGTCGCATTCACTGATGAGGGTAAAATTGAGGCTATGCGGCTAGACTTCAAGTCTGATGCTGGTGACACATATGATTGTTCATTTGCTGTTTTGGATCTGAGCCTTCTGACAGCAGATGGCTGTTATCGAGTTGACACACTTCAAGCAAATGGAACATGTTATCGCACAAACAAAACAAGCAATACCGCTTATCGAACTTTTGGTGTGATGCAGATGTGGACCATTTTGGAAACAGTCATTGAACGCGTGGCTTTTGAATTAACTAAAAAACTCGGGCGCAAAGTCCTTCCTGAAGAGATCCGTGAAAAGAATATGTATCGCAATGGCACACCTGAGGCCTACGACACAACACATTTTGGCCAGGAACTCGATTTCTGCAACATTCGCGAAATGTGGGACTCCTTGAAACATTCATCCGACTTCGTCGAACGCGAACGAGAGGTTCAAGCATTCAATCGCAAAAATCGTTGGAGAAAACGCGGCATTGTGATGATTCCCCAAAAACATGGAATCGCGTTTACTGAGCCTCGTGGATCACTCAATTCTTCAAGTGCCACTATTAATGTAAATATGGCTGACGGGTCTGTAGTGATTCACCAAGGCGCCGTCGAAATGGGACAGGGTGTGCACACCAAGCTGGCACAACTGGCGGCTAACACTCTAGGCATTCCACTTGAATGGATTAGAATAGCAGGCAACAATAGTGATTGTATTACGAATACACCGCCTACTGCGGCATCAACAGGTTTTGACCTTAATGGGGGTGCCGTTGAAAAAGCGTGTGTCGTCTTGCGAGAGCGCCTTAAAGAGTTCTGCATCACGCTAGAGCAGTATGTGCCTGACCAGAGAATTGAAAACTGGCGCACGCATTGGTCGGAAAAATGGAAAGAAATCGTCTTTAAGGCCTGGTTTCATCGCGTTAACCTCAGTGCAGCAGAACTTTACAAGACTCCTCATTACAAAGGACCCTCCTACCATAATCCTCAGGGCAAACCTTTTCTCTATTTTTCATATGGAGTTGCTGTTACCGAAGTGGAGATCGATGTTCTGTCTGGAGAGTTCAAAATTAATCGTGCGGATGTAACTTTTGATGGCTGCAAAACCCCTAATCCTGCCATTGATATCGGCCAGATGGAAGGAGGCTTTGTTCAGGGGGTTGGCATGGCGACCACAGAAGAGCTCATCTATAATCACAACGGGAGGGTAGTCACAGACAACATATGGAGTTACAAGCCCCCTTGCACCAAGACGATTCCTTTAGATTTTCGAACAAAAATGCATCCGGTTAATCCAGAACGCAATGCCAGGGAACGTTTAGCGGAAAAACAGGCTGTGAAGTCAACAAAAGCGTTCACTGAGTCCTGCATGACTCTAGGTGTATCCACTTACTTCGCACTGATCCATGCGATCATAGATGCGCGCAAAGAATTAACAGGGAAAGACGATTGGATCGATGTGCAATTGCCACTGACCTGTCAGCGAATCCAACAGCTTTGTGGGATTACAACGGATTCACTGACTTTTTGATAAAGGACTCACCTTAACTCGAAAGTCGCAAAAAAAATTAAACGCAGAGGACACAGAGGGCGCAGAGATTATTGAGTTAGTTTTGTTTCAAACAAAAAAGGCATGGTTCAAAAACACCTGATTTTGGGTAACAGTTCGCAATTTTAGAAACACAGAGAACACAGAGAAAATTAACTGGGGAAAAAATATTTTTTTATTTTTCCTTATTTTCTCCTTCTCTGTGTTGTCCGTGCCTCTGTGTTTCTAAAATTGCGAATTGTCACCTACATTTGAACCATGCCACAAAAAAACAGTCAAAAGGTTGTAGCAAACAAACTCTACTCCCTCTCTGCGCCTCTGCGTCCTCTGCGTTTATTTTTTTTTGCGACCTTCACATTAAACAATCTTTGATTAAGGTATATATGGAGAGTAACAAGCGTAATTTTTTTGGTGCAGCAGCCCAAATCTTCCTAGCATTTATTGGATTGTTTTTTTTAACCAGTGCAACATTATCACCTGAGAAAAATACCATGGATTGGATGACCGACTTGCCGCGTGAACCTATTCACTTAACGGAGTGGCCGAATGGAAAGAAAGTTGCCGTTTGCTTCGTTCTTTATGTTGAGGAATGGGGTCTTGGGAATGGTCCCACTTTTAGACCAGACATGGTTGGACGAAATCCAGATTTTGTCAACGAATCATTTCGTCAATATGCCATCAACTGGGGTATTGTGCGGGTGGGTAGACTCTTCAATGAGCAAAAAGTGCCGTTAAGTATCGCTTTAAATGCGCTTTTCCCTCAAAAGCATCCAGATATCTGGAAAGCATTTCGTTCGTTAGTCCCAAAAGCTCCGATCATTGCACATGGCATAAACAATTCGACAGATATGATTCCTCTCGATCGTACCCAAAAAGAACAAGAAGATTACATTCATCGAACACTGGATCTAATCGAACAGGAAACAGGCTTAAGACCTCGTGGATGGTCAAGCCCTAGCGTATATGCTAATGCCGATACATTTGCAGCCACAACAGCCGAAGGCATTACCTATTCGCTAGATGGCATGGACTCTGATATCCTGTCTCGCATCCTAACGAAGTCGGGACCTTTGATCTTGATTCCCTATCCGACTGTTACAGTTGATATGGGACAATACTCTCAGCGACTCAAACAACCCAGTGACCTCGAACGGCTATGGATAGACTATGTCACTGAATTAGCGAGAGAAGCCGACTCACAAGAGACTAATGAAGCAACGGTTGTTGCGATTGGCATTCACCCGTTTGTAGTCGGAACACCCGATGGTGCAGCAGCACTACGCCGCGTTCTCCAAAACTTCAAGCAACAAAAACAGGTTTGGGTGACAGACGTTGAGGCAATCGTTGCAACTCAGATACCTTTAAAAAAATAAACGCAAAGCCTTGGGCGTTGAAAAAATCTGAGATTCAGTTTAAACGCAGAGGACGCAGAGGGCGCAGAGAAAAAAAAGAGAGAGACTGGGAGGAGGAGGTCCAATTCACTCACACGAAAAATTCAACGCAAAGACGCAAAGAGAAGGTTTAGGAGTCTGTCCAGATTATTTACAACACAAGAAATTTTCTTTGCTCCTTTGCATCTTTGCGTTGAATTTTTCGTGTGAATGACTTGGACTTTCTCCCCCTCCTCTCTTCCCTCTTTTTTCTCTGCGCCCTCTGCGTCCTCTGCGTTTAAATAGAATCTCAAATTTTTGCAACCCTGCTTTAATCTAGGCTACAAAGGCTTCTCCTTTATTTATTTTTTTCGCAGATGATTTGTGCAGCAATGCTAATCGCAATTTCCTCTGGCGTTTGACTCTTGATCGGAATCCCCACGGGGGTATGAATACGCTGTAGCAATTGCTCATCGACATTTTCTTTTCTATAATCGGCAAACATCTTTTCAATTTTGGCTTGACTGCCCAGAAGGCCAAGATAACGGACCTCTTTATTTAATAAAACGCGCAACGCTTCATCATCGGTGCGGTAACCAAAAGTCATGATCACAACATAATGGTTCTGCCCTGGAGAAACCAGGTGGGCCAATTCTGCATAATCAGTGAGAACATGTTTTTCATGAGCCGTATGGTTTTCTAGCATGGTTTTCAAATCGTTTCTTTTATCATACACTTTGATATAAAAATCCATTTGTCTCATGAGATTAGAAAAAGCTAGAGAACAGTGACCCCCACCAATAATTGTAAGAACATTTTTATATCCTATTTTTTCTTGATAGATCCAATCCTCGTCTGAATGCATTGTGAATGTATAATCTTTAAGTGGAACAGCGTCATCAAATCGTATTCCATCAGAAGATAGTGTTAACGTTCCATGATGGTGTTTTTCTAACGAGACAATGATCTGTTGAACTGTCGTCATATCTACAGATTTCATCAAATAAAGGAGAATCGTCTGTTCCCCTGAACAGATCATACCACTATTATTTTTTCCCGAGGTTTTGTTATGAACTTGTTTGCGGATGCTCAATCGTTCTGCTTCAATAAGCCTTGCTTTCGCCATTTCTACGAATTTATGCTCCATGATCCCGCCGCCTATAGAACCCTCCATGTCGCCATCTGTATTAACAGCCATAAAAAACCCTTGTCGACCGGGACTGCTACCTAAGCTTTCTAACACATAGAGCACTGTCACGGGGATTTGATGCTTTAATGCCTGCGCAATAAATTTCCAAATTTTAAGTTGATTATTCATCCGATTGTCCGTAAAATAATATTTGACTCATTAATGATATAGAATGTCCTTTCTTTGCAACCAATTTTCAAGGATCGTGAATATGAATGCTCGACAATTTTTATGCCGTATTTTCAGCTATCAATTTCTTTTGGTTTTATCTCTAACCTTAGTTGCGCATTCAGCTACTTCTGCTGAAGCGATAAAGACGCCTTCCACCGTAAATGGACCTGAGGCCAGTGCGACGGATATTCCCGACTTCATGAAGATCGTTGTCATGAACGAAGGGGCCCCGCCGACTAAAGAACAGATCGCTTTTAATACGATTTCTGTACTCAACGATGGCATGTTTAGCATCTATGAGAAGTCATTGGCGATGTATAAACAGAACTTCAGAGACCGCCAAAATTTAATCATGGGACTTTTTAGCGGTAAAGGAGGCCGGTTTATTCTCTACCGTGCAGGTCAACCGCCTTTAGAAGCTGAATCGCCACCAGAGATCTATCGCATTGCAAAATCTGTCGGTCACTGTGCGATGGCAACCTATGCTCTTGTGGCACCTTATGTAGGCGACGCTGCCTCTGACCAGTCCTGGCTAGCAGAGATGCAGGCCTATCACACAAGTGTTCAAAGCGCACTGGTTGCCCTAAATACTGCAGAGGTTAAGACTGAAGAGCGTGAATTGTTGAGCGATTCGCTCAAGCAGGTTGAGAGTTTTATGAATAAAACTCTCCAAAAAGGCTCATTTACTTATGAAGATGTACTAGCCTATGCGCGCGGGATCAAACCGAATCTAGCAAAACTGATTACTCTTGCATCGAGCGTCCAGGTAGGTCACTGGTATAAAGTTCTAGAAAATTGGAAGCAAATGCTTGGAAAAGATTGGGAAAATACGTATGCATTGAGCAACTCAATCTATGTTGCGCGTCAAAACAATATTCTTTTCTCAGTTCTTGTACAATTCATGGGAGAAAAGACGATCAATGACCGTCTTATCCTTCTCGAGACAACGGATTTTACGGCTACCCCTGACGCCATGATGGATGCCTTTATTCGTATCCTCTCAGATCGGGCACTAGGCGATGTTTTCTATAACGACTACCGACTCATGGATTCTGAGCTACTCGGTGGCGGTGGACGCAGAGCGATCGAAGCCGAAGCAGCCAAACGCGGCCTCAAGGCAGTACTCCCTCCCATGGCTCCCTATAACAGCACTGAATGGCCATGGAGAACCGATCCAGCCTCAGGCACAGGACCTGCAAGAATGGAAGATGTTAAATAACGCCCTGTAAAACACAGGCCGAGACGGCCTGGCTACGCAAAAAAAGGTAGCCACACCTCCCGCCCTGTGTACAAAAACTTCACCTTTATTTTTTACACCTTACATTCACAAAATAACCGACAAGGGCGCGCTTTGCGCTCCAGCGGCATTGATAGAGACGATTGTGTAGAGGTCTTTTTTGTTTTTGCTTCGATTGTGGTCGTAATAGACATAGGGGCCTGATGCTGGCAGGACCGCGATGACAACGCCATTGCGACTGATTTGATAGGACACTATGGAAGAATCGGTAGATGGCGTCCAAACCAACTTATGAGTAATATCTATTTGAGTGAGGAAATAGTTACTCACTACTTTGCCTGTAAACGTAATGGGAGACGAAGGAGGTGGATTAGGAGGAGCGGGTGGCGGAATATACGTAAAAAACGAATAGAATGGGCTAGAATCTGGAATGCCACTGCCAAAACCTGCCCATGTAGCAAGAAATTGCCCTGACGTGGAATTGAAAGAGGTTGTAATCGTATTGCCACTGGTTGAACCAGTTATGAATCCCGGAGAGCTCCAACCGGCATCTGGTCCGGTACCCGGTGTATAGAAAGAGTAATTAATAGAACCATCGTCTAGGGAAGCCCACGAAGCAAGGAATTGTCCAGTTGTGGGATCACAACTCACAGAGACATTGCCGTTAACTGGAGAGTTTGTGATCGCAGCTGGTCCTATATTCCATCCATGACCTGGAGTATAGATTGAATAATACGGATAGAAGTTGGCAAAGCCGAGGTTTACCCATACAGCAATGAATTGCCCTGTTACAGGGTTGCAAGAACATAAAACATCACCAGAAGCCGAAGGAAAGCCTGGTATAGCAAATGCCCCACCCCATACGCCCGAATCATAAAATGCATACGTAGGCTGAACACTTACAGCATCCGCCCATACAGCAAGAACTTGGTTGGTCGTGGTATTAACTGTTGTATAGACATCATTGGCTGTCGATGTCATCGTGATCTGACTAACTGCACCCCAGCCAGATCCAGGAGTGTAAAATGAGTAGGTTGGATAGTTGGTAATCCTATCAGCCCACGTAACAAGAAATTCCCCCGTTGCAGGGTAGAAAGAATTTGTAGTCTGAAAAACTGCTGACTGTCCTGTGAATGAACCGGGTAATACGCTCCAGTCTCCCAACATATAAACTGAACCTGCTGGTTGATTCATTGTTGCTTCTGTCCATGTTGCAAGAAATACTCCCGTTGAAGGATCGCAAGATGATATCACACTTATTCCAGACGTTGCCGCTAAAGATGAGAATGTGATTGCATTCACGAAACCCCAGCCTAAACTTGGATTGTAGAAAGAGTAGGTTGGGTGTAGAAGACCATTCACATCTGCCCACGTAGCTAGAAACACTCCCGTTGTTGGATCACATGAGTTAAAAACGCCTCCAAATGAAATTGAAGTTGGTTCTTCATTAGGAAGTGGTTGAGCCGGATCAGTCGTCCACGTCGCATAACACCCCTTTGAAAATAGGTTGCAAAACAATACAACTAATACAAAAAGAAATTTGCATCTAAACATTCTCACCTTCCACCATTTTCACGTTTATTCTTTGGATTCTCCTGATCGCTTTAAAAAAAAGTCTGCATGATCACTATTTCTTTTGCAATTTTAAACGTAACAGAGCAGATACCCTTCCTCCGTCAAAGCAAGGTAGCCAGGGCGTCCCGCCCTGGTGCACAGGCCGAAACGGCCTGGCTACCTTTTTTTGCACGAAGAAGGTAGCCAGGGCGTCCCGCCCTGATGCACAGGCCGAGACGGCCTGGCTACCTTCTTTGTGCCTTTGCGTTTATTTTTTTGAGGTCTTATAAAGACTTACGTAAAAACTCAGGAAGTTTTCTATAAATGTCCTGATGAAATAGAATGTTAAAATGCATGCCGTCTTCCACTATGTGAAAACAGTCACGATCCTTTCGAATAATAGTAACCTCTATCGAGGCATTCCAATCATGCCGGCCGACAATTTGGTATAGGGGTAGACGAGGGTTCGCATGGATTCCTTTGTACACAGCATTCAACGTGTCTTTTAAAGGATCTCCATAGGAATTATTGTTGGATTCAACGACTTTCAATCGTCCCGCGATTGAAATAACCGATAAGATTCTCTTGTCAGCCTCTACAAAGGCGATGTAGGCAGCTTCGATCGCTCCCATTGAGTGACCGACTAAAATGATCCCCTTGAGAGAAGACCCTTCATCCATTATCGTCTTTTCTATGTGATCAATCGCTTGTTTTAAAAGGGAGCGATGGGAATCTAGATTCTCTTTATCATAGGGTAGATATAGGCTAAAGGTAGCTCCTATTTGCGTTTCTTTGGCTATCTCGGCCAAATGTTGCATCACCAAAGGATGCGAATACTGCCCATGTAAAAAAACGATGACCGGGGTCGCGCTCTTTTCGAATTTCCACGTGCCATGCTGATAAAGACTAGCCCTTTTTCCGGAGCAATTTTTGAATCGAATAACAGAAATGTCCCTCTTGATTCTCCGATGATAAAACCACTTTAACGTGTGCGGTAGGACATAGCAGACATCTGTAATGAGCACGTCCTGCATTGTGATAAAAAAATGCTTGATTTTTGAAAAAATTAACTTCACCGCATTCTCTTTTTTTTGGATATTTTAGGGGTTATTTAATTCGTACATTTTTTCATTATAGGCTTTTTTCATCGCATCAAATGACTTATCTGATTGGAAATACATCTCCAACTGCTGATAACTTAACTTACTTTTGACTACTTGTCCATCTGCCATCACCACATCCCCCAAATCTTGCCCAAAATCTACGTAGTAGGCTTTGTCTCCATCAGCCGAAATACGCATATCATCTAGAAACTTCTGAGTACTATATCCATGAAAATCCAAAAGTGCAGCGGTTTTAGCCACTTCTTGTTTGCATTTTTCACTCAATAGTTGATTATTCGTTAACAGTTCATGCTCAATATATTCTTGGTATAGGGTAGCGCGATCAACTGTATAGGTTTCCGGAACCCTCACTCCAATTTTTTGTAGAGCCAACCGCCTATCTTCCAGATCTTTGACTCTTTCACCAGGTCTACCCCCTGTAGTGATATACGCTTTAGCGATGCATTTTATGCTGCGTCTAGTTGTCTTAATTTCTGCGTCTGCAACCCAACATTCTGCACCACCCCGTCGATATTTGCCCGTCTCTTTATATTCAAGCAGCTCCTCACTTGAGCCCATCAGGTTTATCCTTCTAAATCCCTGAACCAACAGATCTTCATCTGAATACAAACGTGGAGAAATAGGAGTGATAGATCCTGCTTCCAAAGGGGAAGGTGACGTCAAACTGTTCGCAACAGCCTGATTTAAAAACTCATATGCAATACCGTCCTTCGACTCACATAATTTGATCATGGCAGGAGCCTTACCTCCTGATTGAGGTCCCACTCCTTGCTGGGTGTGCTGATAAGGGACAGCTGCTGCCCCCTCTCCCGAAACTTGGCTCATCATTACCTGCCTTTATTAAAATAAACATTTGCACTCTACCCTCATTTTAACAAACATAATAAATATCAATCAATATTTATATTTTTTAAAAACACGCACTATTCTATTTCAATATACAAATTATTTTATATATTTTATTATGAAGTTTATAATAAAAGGAGGTTATTATGGGTATGTATGCTGTAAATCAAATGAATGGAAATATGGTATTAAACTACTCTATGAAAGTAAATGAACCTTTAGAACTTTTTACTAATGGGATACGAAAATGGCAACGTAAAACAAGTTATCTCGGGACAATTATTCACATCCTATTTCATTCCACTCTACAGCTGGGGAACCGTTCGCGCCTAAGGACTGACAAAGAAAACCTCAGCAGAATTTTTTCTAAAATTCGGGTAGAAAAAAGATCACCCGAAGTCGTTGCTGAAATGAGTCCTGAATTAAAGTTATTGCGTATTTATCATCAAATCCTTTCCATAAAAGAGGTTCTATTGGAGATGACACATTTTAAAAGCTCTCTTTTCCAATACCGATATAAAAATATTATCAACTATATCTATACAGATCTCGTCAAATTGTATGAACGGGATCCAGAAATCATGCGTTTAAAGGAAGAGATTGATCAAGCTGTGCTTGTAAAATTTTACTTATATGGTTAAGGTGTTGTTTAATCGATGCAACACGTATTTAAGCGAAGATTATGAAGAGAGCGAAGCATGAAGGAAGCCAGGGCGTCTCGCCCTGGCTTCCTTCATATGCTCGCGCTAGGCAATTAACACTTCCCTTTTGATTTTACATCTGTTATACTCGTTATTTTTTTAATTTATTATGAGTGGTAGTTATGATTCAGGTTGATGGGTTATCCCTTGCTTATGGTGGCGATCCTTTGCTTATCGATGCAGCTTTTAGTCTACAGCCTCGCGAGCGCTGTGGTCTGGTAGGACTTAATGGTGCGGGTAAAACCTCCTTATTTCGACTGATTCTCCGCCAAGAGACCCCCGATAAAGGGACGATTGCCATGCGCAAAAACTATATCATCGGATCGCTCGACCAGCATATCGTCTTCACACGCTCGACACTCATTGAAGAGGCCGCGTTAGGGTTACGGGAAGATGAAAAAGAGTGCATCTATAAAGCCGAAAGCATTCTGTTCGGATTAGGTTTTAAGGAAGAAGACCTCGAACGCTCCCCACAGGAGTTCTCGGGCGGATATCAACTCCGTTTACATTTGGCTAAGGTGCTCGTCGGAGAACCCGATTGTCTACTTCTCGATGAACCGACAAACTATCTAGACATCATTTCTATCCGTTGGTTCACAAAATTTTTAATGGATTGGAAAGGCGAATTCATCATGATTTCTCATGATCGCGAATTTCTAGATAGTGTATCGACGCATACCATGGGAATTCACCGTAAGAAGGTGAGTAAAGTCAAAGGAAATTCAATCCATTTTTTTGAGCAGCTCATGCAGAAAGAAGAGATCCACGAGAAAACACGCCAAAATTTAGAAAAAAAACGGGAACATTTACAAGGATTTATCGATCGCTTTGGAGCAAAAGCCTCTAAAGCAACCCAAGCACAATCCAAGCAAAAATTATTAGGCCGTATTCCTGTGCTTGAAAACTTAAAAAATCTCCATCATTTAGATTTCGAATTTAATGAGGCCTCCTTTCCCGGAAAGAAAATGTTGGAAGTCACGGACCTCTCATTTTCCTACGGAGAACCCTCTGAAAATCCCCTGATCGAACAGTTATCGATTGCTATCGAAAAAGGTGAACGAATCGCCATCATCGGTAAAAACGGACGCGGAAAGTCGACGATCCTGCGTTTATTAGCCGGAGAATTAACCCCACATAGCGGTGGAATCAAACGTTCGGAAAATCTCGCCATCGGTTATTTTGGACAGACCAATATCGATCGATTACACCCCAACCACACCATTGAAGAAGAGATCTCCGCAGCCAACCCCAAACTTAATCTCACCCAAGTCAAGGGGATTTGCGGCCTAATGATGTTCGGTGGGGATAAGTCCAAAAAACAGAATGGTGTGTTATCCGGCGGAGAAAAAAGCCGCGTCTTGCTAGGCAAAATTATCGCGACCCCCTGCAATTTATTGCTATTGGATGAACCCACCCACCACTTGGATATGGAGTCGATCGAAGCGTTAATTGATGCCATCGAAGATTTTAATGGAGCTGTCATTATCGTGACGCATAGCGAGCTGATTCTAAAGCGCATGTTACTAGACAAAATTGTGGTCTGTCACGAAAGGCGACAAGAGATGTTTTTAGGCACCTATGAAGACTTTTTGGATGCCGATGGCTGGCACGACGAGGATGCTTAAAGCTATGAGTCGAATTAAACGCAGAGGACGCAGAGGGACCGAGGATGGAGAAAGATTTGACATTTATTGCCCTCACCCCTAAACGGCATAGTGCTGCACACAATTATTTTTTGATAGTATTCATGGCAAGGCGAAGCAAGAAGGTAGCCAGGGCGTCCCGCCCTGTGCATGAGGGCGGAAGCCTTGGCTACTTTCATGCTTTGCGTTGCCATCAC
>Ga0207102_1131_pt2 | contig 13484 bp, 16 predicted proteins | sample Alteio_BWMinHeat_80_FD_153573 | JGI IMG/M metagenome (GOLD analysis project Ga0207102, IMG submission 153573) | Enriched cells from forest soil in Barre Woods Harvard Forest LTER site, Petersham, Massachusetts, United States -... | ecosystem: Environmental > Terrestrial > Soil > Temperate forest >... | reverse complement strand
AGCGGCCAGTTCATGCTGGGAAATTTTTGCGGCTTTGCGCGCCGCAACGAGTATGGCGCACAAGGCCCGATGACGGCGGCTCCGAAGGGTTTTCAAATTTAATGCTCCCATTGCGAGAGCGCACATATAATGCGAAAATTGACTAAAGCGATTTTTGACTAGAGTTTGTTAGGACGTTTCGTGACCGTCTGTGGGCTGAAGGCAGAGCCCGGAATCGGAGTGGCGGATGCCGCGCGGGGGTTCTTGTGTGTCTGCGAGGTTTGTGAAGGAGTTGAGCCTCTCGAAGGCAGAGCACGATCTCGTGCACCTGATATATTTATGCCGCATCGGATACCTTGCCTGGCAGGCTATTCGAGTCGTGCTTTTTGCACTCCTCAAAATTTTGCGGCCGATCGTAACCGTCGCGCTTTCCTGTCTGGCTATCGGCGGTTTGTTGGTTACATTTCTTTACAAGTGGACGTCGACGGACTCACGGTTTCCATTTTGGCTCATGCTCGGGATATCGATGGCATTCGCCATTATGTTACTGCTCTATGATCGGGTGCTCTCGTGCTTGTCGCGCCGCTAATTGGCCGTTTCGTGGGAATAGAAAATACTAGATTGGCCGGGGCGAGGGGCCTCAGCAAGAAATTACCGTCGGTGACCATCGCTTGTGTCGCAGCATCTGAAATGCTGGATACGTTGGAGGGTCCGCGGTCCGAATGGGATCGCGGATCCGTGGGTAAGGAAGCCCGAAATATATTGCGATGACCCCGGGTTACGACCGGCGTTTAGTCGTGTTCGTATCCGGAAGTTCCCTGACTTTTGGAAAAAGATCTCCGACCTCGCAATTTAGCGCCTTGGCGATGCGGACCAAATTGAGGCATGCGACGTTGCGGCGTCCGCGCTCTATGCCGCTGTAGTAACTGCGGGCAAGTCCAGATTCCAGCGAGAAGTCCTCTTGAGAAATTCCGCGGGCTTCTCGAAGTTGGCGCAAACGCCGACCCACAAGGGTGAGTGTTGGATGCAGGCGCGCTGGCATGGGCGCACGGTAGTTATATGAGCCAATTAAGGCCACGCTCTATGAGTGACATTGACACTTTCGGCGCGTAAAGTTGCGAGTCGCCGTGAAGGCGGCGAGTTGTTAGCGATGAAGGAGGCTGATGTGCTGAGCGTAACGAGGCGTGTGGGTGAGGTCATTCGTATAGGCGACGACATTACGGTAACCGTCCTTGCGATCAAGGGCAGCCAGGCGAGAATCGGCATTGCTGCGCCAGGCAGCGTTTCGGTTCATCGGGAAGAGGTCTATGTGCGGCTCAGGAATGGGGAAGCTGAGCGCGGCTCGCCGCGACGGCTCTAAGCTGTCTCGAACAGTTCGTGACGGTAGCTTGGATGGTCAGCGCTTCAGGCGTGCCCCTGTGATCGTCCCGGCGTCACTGATGGGGCCATGTGAATGCCTTTGTCGATGCTCATATATTACGGTAGTCGGCTAGCTTGGCTTGATCGATGAATCGCCTCTCTGGTTGCATACGGACAGCTGCCATTCCTCGATTGCTGTTTTATCCCACGCTCGCGCTTTGCTGACGCCTGCCTGCTGGGGCAAACTTAAGCTGGCGAGTTCGCCTTGCTGTCGCGCCGTTGGCAATAAGTGCAAATCGGGCGCGTCCCGTCGAAAACGGCAAACACCGTCCATGCCTGGCACCCTTTGCATTTCTTTAGGCGGATGGTTTCACCTGCGACAAGCTCTCGAATAAGAATCATGACGTCATCGAATTCGACCTCCGATTTGGGCCTGATTGCTCGATAGGCTTCGAACGCATCCAAGATGCGCATTCCGATATCAATGTAAAAACTTCCACCCGGCGCATAGTCCCGAGGCCGCTGTGGGATGGCGTCGAGAGTGGAGCAAAGAGAAAGCACAGCGGCCGCTTCCGCACGAGATTCAGGCGTGCGCAAGAAAATATTCAGCGACTGCGGATACCGGCCGCGCAACCGTGTTTCTTCGGGGATTTTCCAACGGCGCCGAAATCCGGTGAGACGATTGGGCGTAAGACCAGTCAATTCGACAATAGTTCGCGTGCGCACGCGATGTAAGGTCAAGCGCTTCGCAAATTCGATGCGCTGGTGTTCGCGAGAAAGCGGATCGGACGTAGGGGATTCCTTCACGGCGGCTCCTTTGCAAAATAAATGAAATATACCGCTACATCTCGGTTCGATGTGTGGAAAATACCGGCCGGTTTCCACGGACATGGAACTATTGGTGAAGATTCGCAGACGCGGCAGACGAATGCCCACGAAGACATTGCAAGAAGTTGCTTGGCCGGCCACTGATGCCTTGGGTCGGATATGCCAACTCAACAAGAAATCCTTGTATGCGGTGGCGACGAGTGCAAAGAGCAATCAAGAGACTTCGATCAAGGCGATCGATCGGCTCCGGGAGCTGTGGCTCAGCATGGATGAGGCGGCTTGCGAACGCGCCGCCCACATGCCCGTGCTCCTTTTGAACTTCAATCTCGACAGGTCGGAATGGTGGCACTGGGTTCTGCACCAAGGGCCGCGTCCTGTGAGAGCGATCGAGTTCGATCCTCCCCTGACTCTTCACGATCCCGTCCCGCTCTTGAGAGAGATTTTAGTTGAAGCCTGCGTGATCGTCCGTTCGCATCCGCGCGCGGCCCGGCTGGTCTTTGCTATGTCGGAGAGTGTGGTCGCGACCTTTGGCAACTTGTCGGCTTCCGAAATCGATTCCATCGCATTGAACCACCATGTGGAATTGCAATTGCGCTGGGCCGACAATTTGACCTACTGGAAACACCTTCTGACGGCCGCCGTCGAGGGACCATTCGAGGAATTGTCCGCAGTGCGGGTGCACACCCTGCAACTCCTGGGGTGAGAGCGTCTTGTCATCGTGGGTCGAATCCCCGCGATGTGCTCTTGGGGAAAATCGTTGATTGTCGATTGAAACAGGCGCTCCATTCGAGTTTTGACCGTGATGTCATATCCCCATCTCAAGACAATCGGAGTAAATACCGTGCAAGAAGGGGAAAAGTGGCAGCGTCTCGCCTTATTGATGGCGTCTATCGCCATGCTGTTTGTGTTGCCGGAGATGGCAGCCGCTCAAACCACCTCTCCGTTTCTCACCGGCGCCAATTCTCTTCAATCGAATATTTTGGCGTGGCTCACGCCCATCGCCATCATCCTCGTCATGGTCTTGGGCGGCATGGCGATGGCAAATCGAATGTCCTGGGGCTGGTGTATTGGTGCGATCATTGGGATCGCGATCGCCTTCGGTGCGCCGCAGATTGTGACCTGGATTCGCGGCATGTTTGGGGTCTAGCGCGTGGTGAGCGGACGAAACGATGGGCTCACCGCTGATATCCTTTTTGTAGCGGTCACCCGTCCGCCAATGCGCTGGGGAGTTACTTACGCCGCGTTATTGTTCAACGCCGTCCTAGTGATGGAAGTGTTTCTGATCACCAAAAACCTGCTGACTCTGCTAATCGCGGTTCCGATACATGGCATTTGTTCTTTGCTGTGCGCTCGAGACCCCCGCTTTTTTGACTTGCTCTTGTTATGGGCCCGTACCCGGCTACCAGCCTACCTAGGCAACTTTCGCGTTTGGAAGGCGAGTAGCCATAGCCCCCTGGAACTGGATCCGGCTCGCATCAATGGCCGGCGTAGGTCGGCGTCGGTCGTCGTTAGATGCTAGCCTGAGTCCGGTTGATCCGACGGCGAGCGGACGCGAGGGATAGTGGATATCCCAGGAACGAGGCGCTACGTGAGGAGTGTCCATGTACCGGTTCCATCGTCCCGTTCGAACACAAAACCCCTCCCATCGAGCGCGATGGTCACCGTGGCGGTGTCCGCCAGGCCACCGGGATTGCCTTTTCTCAATACACTTGCTCTAACCGTGATCTGCTCGCAGTTGGAGTTGTAAATCGTTGACAGGAGTTCATCCAGCGTCATTGTCAGTGCCTATAATTAAAATATGAATTGGTTCGTGCTGCCTTGACCGTCAACTCCACAACATGTTTGTGTTCCGCGTGCGAAAGCGTTGGGCTCTCCCCGGTTGTGCCACAGGGCACGAGGCCGTTTGAGCCCTCCCGTATCTGCCACTCGATGAGTCGAGCGAGGTTGGTCTCGTCGACGGCGTCATTTTCAAATGGTGTGACCAACGCGGTGATAGAGCCCCTGAACACGGTTTGTTTCACTCGGTGATATTTCAACAAAACGCGATACTACCGAATGGCGGGTGCGACGTTTGGCGTGACTGCATGCAAAAAGTGACCGTCATGCCAGTGAATTGTTCTTAAATGGGCCCCTTAAAGAGTGTCTTTGTCTACTCAAAGGATTCCTGTGAGCGCTATCAGGGTAGGTCAGGCCGTGATTTCGGGATGTGCACCCACATCGTGATGATCATGGCGGTGCCGAGCGCCGTGTGAATGTTCGCCGTTAGTCAAAGGCAAACAAAAAATGGGCTGAAGGGAATACAGCCCGTATATCGAAGGGGTATCAACTTTTTGTATCGCCTTGGGCTCAAGGGGGAACTCGAGCGAGCGGCATCGTACGCGAAATCAGTTCGAGCCGGCAAATGCGAAGCCAGTCAAATTAGCTGCCGTACCCGCGAAGGGGAGGGCAATTGTATGATCAAAGGACTTGCACACCCAGCGTCCTTCTCGATAAAGTGCGGCCCGCGCCGATTTGAGGTCCCTGTAGCTTGCGGGCGCGTTATATAAGTGCAGCTAAGCGGCGTCCCCACAAACGTCGATGAACGCACTTTCCCTTAAGCACGGGTAACGCATGAGGCTGGGAGCTCCCGGCCAGGCGTGTTTTAGGAAACGGAAATTCAGATTCATCATGACGATTCCAAGCCTTCAACCAGTCGTTCTCAAATTTGGCAGCTCGGTCCTCGGAACAGCGCTTCAGCTACCCATAGCCGTGGCCGAGATATATCGCCACTACCGTGAGGGAAAGCGGGTCTTAAGCGTCGTGTCGGCCTTTGCCGGCGTCACGGACCGTTTGCTCGAGGAAGCCGACCTTCACCAAGGCGAGGATCCGGCAACCATCGCAGCGCTGTTGTCCACCGGCGAGATCGCAAGCGCCGCGCAGCTGACCTTCGCTCTGCATGAGGCGGGTATCCCGAGCCGCCTCGTCGACCCACGAGATATGGACCTCATGGCGACCGGCGACCGTGCCAACGCGGCTCTTTCAGGCGTCAATCTTTCGAAGTTGAAGGCTTTGATGACGGAAACGCCGGTTCTCGTCATTCCCGGATTCTTTGCGGCTTCCGAGGATGGCGGGCTTGCGCTTTTGGGACGCGGGGGGTCTGATCTGACGGCGCTGTACGTGGCCTCGAAGCTCAAGGCCGCTTGTTTCCTCCTAAAGGACGTCGATGGACTTTATGACGCGGACCCTGCCGTGGCGATCCAACCGCGACGATTCAGTCACGCAGACTACGCAACGGCCGAGTACCGCGGGGGCCCATTGGTGCAGCCGAAGGCAATTCGGTTCGCGCGCGAACAGTCGATGGTTCTCCATGTGGCGCGCGTGGGGTATCCGGTGGGCACACGCATCAGCGAAGATCCGGCCATTTTGTCTCCCGTGCCGAGTCCGAGGCGTATCCGGGTGGCCCTTTTGGGGTTAGGCACGGTGGGTCGTGAAGTGCTCAACTACCTTCGCCAGTTTCCCGATCGATTTGAGATAGTCAGCATCCTGGTGCGATCGATTCCGAAGCACGTGGAACACGGGATAGATAGCCACCTCCTCACAGAGAAGATCGATTCGGCCTTTGAGGCTCAACCGGATATCGTTGTGGAAGTGTTGCCGGGGATGGATCCTGCGCGACTCTGCATGGATTTGGCGGGGAAACGAGGTGTTCGGGTGGTCACTGCGAACAGGGCGCTCATTGCCGCTCAGTGGGACACCCTCCGGAAGAGTCTTTCAGGCCAGCGTCGCCGAGTTCGTTATTCGGCGGCGGTGGGCGGGGCGGTACCCATGCTCAAGATCGTTGAGCAGATGGCTCTCAGGTCGCCCATTGAAAGCTTGCGTGGTGTCATGAATGGGACCTGCAACTTCGTTCTTAATCGATGTGCCGCGGGCGCCTCATTCGCTCAGGCAGTCAAGAGCGCACAGGAGCGCGGATTTGCTGAAGCCGATTGCAGCGCCGATTTGAGCGGTCTTGATGCGGCACGTAAGGTGGAAATTCTAGGCCGCGTCGCCTTTGGTGGAACGCCGAGCTGCAATTTTGTTTCGGGAGTCGATGCGTCTGTCTGTCGTCCCAAAGGGCCGGGTGAGCAACTGCGGACCGTCCTTCTGGCCGCCGCCCATCGAACGGAGGTGGGCTTTGGATTTTCCATTGAGCCCAAAGAGTTGCCCGTCGATGATTTCCTCGCCGGTGCGCGGGGCGCCGAAAATCGACTGGAGATCATCACGCGTTCGGGTGATACCGTCAGGCTTCGGGGTTTGGGCGCCGGCGGAATACCGACGGCAACGGCGATTTTTGCGGACCTCTTGGATCATGCCGCGGTGATGGATACGCTGGAGGTCGCTCGTATTGCCGCCGATGGCGCGCCGCCGCACGCCAGAGGACAGTTAGCTCGAGATGAAGCGCCGGTCGGTCCGCATGAAATCTAGGATCGCTCCATATCAATCCTTTGACTTGCTGGTGCGACCACCCAAGGCCGGGATCGATTTTATGCTTCGGACTGATATTCAACCTAGGCACTGCGCACGCGGACGATCTTTATGAAGTTAGGAAAAGGCAAGGAAAGCAATACGCCGATGGCGAGCCGCGCAAAACCCAAATCGCAACTCACGAGTGCGACCAGTCACTTGGACCGCGTGGACCGACAAATCCTCCGCACCTTACAGAAAGATGGGCGCATTGCGATATCCGAACTCGCGCGCACCGTCCATTTAACGACCACACCCTGTTATGAACGCGTCAAGCGGTTGGAACGCGACGGATACATCCGCGGTTATACAGCCCTTCTCAATGCGAAGTCCCTCGGAGCGGGATTGTTGGTGTTCGTGGAAGTGTGCGTCGATAGAACCACGCCCGACATCATGGCCAGGTTTCAGGCCACCATCCAGCGATTCGATGAGGTGCTTGAGTGCCACACCGTCGCCGGTAATTTTGACTATCTGATCAAGGTTCGCGTCGAGGATATGAACGCCTTTGGCCGCTTCTTGAGCGAAAAACTCATTCCAGCCCCGGGAATAATGCAAACACGGACCTATGTGGTCATAGCTGAAATCAAATGCTCCGCAGAGGTGATCATCTAGGCCGGCGGCTGTCGGAAAACTCCATGAAAGTACTTGCTACCAGCACCGATAGGGCGTCGGGGAAAGCTCTTCTCCGCGGCCGGCGTTTTTAGTCACCAATGATCGCTCCATCATCAGGAGGCAACAACGCATGAGGCATGTCGTTCCCGAGGACCGGACGATGTGTCGTTCACGCCTTCCACCTCTCGATTTGCGGCAGGGGCTGAACCGCCTCAATCTTGCTGAAACTGTTGCCCGTCAGTTGGGCGAGGCGATAGTGACGGGCAAGTATGCGGTGGGGGAGACTTTGCCGAAAGAGAGCACGCTGGGCGATGCCTTTTCTGTCAGTAGATCGGTCGTACGGGAGGCGATTAAGATTCTGTCGGTAAAGGGCTTCCTTGCGGCCCGGCCCAAGCGTGGAACCTGGGTTCGGCCGCAAAGTGCTTGGAATCTATTTGATGCAGATGCCTTTTTGTGGCTTTGCAAGACTCGATCGACCCGAGAGGTCCTGGTCCAATCATTTGAATTGCGCCTCACGGTGGAGCCGCCCTCCGCGGCGCTCGCCGCCATAGCAGCCAGTGAAGCGCATCTCCTTGACCTTCAAGCCTCTCTTTTTGCAATTGAGGGGTCGGGTGCCATGGAGTCATCCGACATTATGGCGTTTCATAGGCTGGTCTTAGTGGCGAGCGGCAACCTCTTCTTTGCGCAGCTCGCGAACTTCATCGAGCTCGTGATTGGTGCGGCAGCACGTAGTTATTGCCTAAACGCAGAAGTACCGTATCGATGCTACGAAGAAGTCTGCAATGCCATCGTCGAACGCAACCCGGCGGGTGCGGAGATTTCGATGCGATTGCTTCTTCAGGCGCAAAAGGAGTCAATGGGCAATCACGCCCCGTCCCAAGCACCGATCAGGCAGGGGATCGCTCTTTCCCGCAGCCGGAAACCAACCGGCTGAGTATTGCAAACCATGTCCCATCGACGCAACAAGACCTCGCATGCCGTCATGGCGGCCATTGAGCGTGAACACCAACGTTTCGCGAGCGAATTGCATGACGGTATTTGCCAAGAGCTCGCGGGTATTGCATTCACGATTGATGCATTGCGGCCGGCAGTCGCCGCGGACACTGCGGAAACGCTGAAGTGCATTTCAGATCACGTGCGAAGGCTTGCATCCGACACGAAGCGGTTGGCGCTTGGATTGGCACCGCTTGCGCTCGAGAGCACCGGATTGTGCGGCGCTTTGATGCTGTTGCAACATGAGATTCATCGATCTGGAAACTGCGAACTTCTGCTTTCGCTCGATGAGAGGGCGCTTCGAAGCCTATCTACGGATGTGGCACTCAATCTGTTTCGCATCGGCCAGGAGGCGACCATGAATGCGATCCGTCATGGGGAAGCCTCGAGGATCAGCATCCATCTCACCCATACCGCGGCCGGAATCGAGTTTTCGGTCGAAGACGATGGGTGCGGAGTTGGCGAATCATTATTGAAGCCGAGGGGCCTCGGAATCTATTCCATGATGTGGCGCGCCGAGTGGCTTGGGAGCGAACTGAAGGTTCTTCCCCGAGTGCCTCGCGGGACTAGCGTAATTTTGTTAGTGGCGCACGCGGCATGCAGTCGCTCAGAGGTCGAAACTTGAATATGATTCCTCAATCATGGCTGCCGTCCTTAGCGATGTTGCCCGCGGACGCCCATTCTCGCTGTGAGGATGCTTTCTGCTCAACGCATGCGGGCCATGGACCTGGGCTTGAGTGTTTTTATTTGGATACATAAAACTCGGAAATGGACAACAGTATGTCAACGACGACTTGGTGGCCACGGGAATTGGGGGTGCCTACGCAAAGTGGTATATGGGGATTGAGCCGCTTCGCTTACTTCCCGGCGATGCACCTATTGGCAGTCCAGCGAGTGGGGCGATTGACGATTTACGATACGGCCGGCCTGGAATTTCGCGGCGCTGTATCATGGAGAAATGATGGAGCAGATTTTGTTTTTTTGACCCAATTAGGCGAACAGTCGGTGAATCGACTGCGAACCTGCGAGCTAACTTCTGTGTCGATTGAGCATGGGGATATCTGACCGCCATTCAGCGATGCGGTGAGATACTGAACGCGACTCGGCGTCCGGACAGATTGACGATCTGGCCAGTACGGTCATCGGTGGTCCATGTTTCTGAAGGGCTCATCGTCCGGACGCGGATCGTCGGAAAACTCAAACTATGAGAGTTATTGTCACTGGTACTGATACGGGCGTCGGAAAAACGATCTTCTGCGCAGGACTCGCCCGTTCGCTCGGGGCTGCCTACTGGAAGCCAATCCAGTCAGGACTGCTCGAGGAGACCGATACGGAAGTCGTTCAGCGACTGGCAGAGCTACCCGCGGCGAAGCTCATCGCCGAAGCGTATCGACTGCGGACGCCCGCCTCGCCGCATTGGGCGGCTGAGATTGAGAACGTGTTGGTCGAACCCGACGTTCTAAGTAGCCTTCCTCCAGAAGAGTGCCTCGTGATCGAGGGGGCAGGCGGAGCGTTGGTGCCAGTCACCCGACACATGTTGTACGCGGATATGTTCGCTCGCTGGTCGATTCCAGCGATCGTTTGTGCGCGGACGAGTTTGGGAACAATCAATCACACGCTCATGACGCTTGAAGCATTGCGCATTCGACGGGTCCCAGTGCTTGGGGTTGCATTTATTGGCGATGAGCACTTGGAAAATGCTCGCATCATCGAGGCGTTAGGCAACGTTCCCAACTTGGGCCGACTGCCTTGGCTTTCACCCCTGACCCCGGATTCGCTGCAGTCCGCCTTTGGCCGTTCTTTTTCAGTCTCGAGCATCCGACAACATTACGATGCCCTCACCCGTTAGCCCTCTTTGGCATCCCTTCACCCAACATGCGCTCCGGTCTCAATTACCGAAGGCAATCTTTGCGGAAGGGGCCTATATCACGACAGAGGACGGCGCGCGATACCTCGACGCCATTTCGTCCTGGTGGGTGATCACCCACCGGCACCGGCATCCCCGAATCGTCGAAGCGGTGCGTGAGCAATCAAGTCGCCTCGATCAAGTGATCTTTGCCGAGTTCACGCATGAGCCGGCGGAACAACTGGCCGAGCGGCTCATTACCGTTGCACCCGAAGGTCTTACGCGAGTGTTTCTCTCGGATAGCGGGTCCACGAGCGTTGAAGTCGCCCTCAAAATGGCCTTAGGGTACTGGCGCCGACAGGGCGAATCTCGCTCTCAAGTCGTCGTGATGGAGCATAGTTACCACGGGGACACCGTTGGGGCGATGTCCGTGGGCGCGCGCGGCCCATTTACGCAAGCCTATGAGGCTGTTCTCTTCGAGGTTGATCGTATTCCGTTCCCGGGTCACGGGCAAGAGAACGCAACTCTAAAGACCCTTGAGACTATCTGCGAGAAGAAGAAGCCTGCCGCGTTTCTGGTCGAGCCCTTGGTCTTGGGCGCGGGCGGAATGCTGATGTACTCGAGCGAAGTGCTCCGTGGCATGCGGGAGATTTGTGCTCGCCATAAGGTTCTCTTCATCGCCGATGAAGTGATGACAGGATTTGGTCGTACCGGTAGCCTCTTCGCCTGCGAGCAAGCGCAAGTACAACCCGACATTCTCTGCTGCTCGAAAGGACTTACCGGCGGATTCTTGCCATTGGCCGCGACTCTCTGTAGGGATGAGGTCTATCAGGCGTTTTACTCGAACGATCGTGCACACACCTTCTATCACTCTAGTTCCTTCACCGGAAATCCTATGGCATGCGCAGCCGCCCTGGCCAATTTGAAAATCTGGGAAACGGACTCCGTCCGAGAGCGCGTTTCTATTCTCGCCGACGCGCAAAGGCGTCAGCTGAAACGATTTGAGGGTGATTCTCGGGTCGAGCAAGTACGACAAACCGGCACCATAACCGCCATGAACGTAAGAACCACGTCGCGGGGGTACTTATCAAACATCGCGCCCGCCCTGCACGAAAGCTTTCTGGCGTCGCGCATCGTGCTCCGACCTTTGGGAAACGTGATCTACGTGATGCCTCCTTATTGCGTAGATGAGGAGGATCTCGACCGAATCTACAGCGCGATTGCAGCGTCCTTGGACGCGGTGACTGCCTTGTAGCCGTTACCTCGATGGGGTTTAAGGCGATGCCACGCCAAGGCCTCCGGATCACAGGGCAGCGGAGGTACCACCCCATGCAAGAGTCGCTGATCGCTCCCTCGAGCACCATAGCTTCCGACTCACGGAATTAGCATGTTGCGCACCCAAGCGGATTGACGCTCGCGATTCAGAATCTCGCCCTGCAGGCGCATGCATAAAACACCGAGAAAGAAGAAGTTAAACCCCACCCACATAGCCAGCCATGGCCACAGCATGCTACTCACAATGGCCGGCTTGCCGAGTCTCGCAACCGTCGCTCCCTGATGCAAAGAGTTCCACCAGACCACAGAAAAATGAATAATGGGCAGGTTGATCACTCCTACGATGGCAAGCAGTGCGGCTGCCCGATCTCCGCGTGCCACATCATCGAATGCCGACCTCAGTGTCATTACCCCGAAATATAGAAACAGAAGGATCAATTCCGAAGTGAGCCGCGGATCCCAGGCCCAATAGGTACCCCACATAGGCTTTCCAAACAACGATCCGGTAACCAGCGTTAATAGGGTAAACGATGCGCCGATAGGAGCCGAGGCGGCGGCAACGGCATGCGCAATCTTGATCCGCCAAATTAAGCCAATGGCGCTCGTCAGCGCTATCACCGTGTATGTAGACATGGACAGCCACGCGCTCGGTACATGCACATATATGATTCTGAAAGCGTCGCCCTGCTGATAGTCCGGAGGCGCGAATACGAGACCGTCGATGAGTCCGAAGCCGATAAATAGCGCCGCGGCTCCTAGACACCAAGGCACAATCCTCGCCGCTACGCCGTACACATAGGGCGGCGAAGCGAGTTTATAAAACCAAGTCCACATGCGTTACAACCCAGGGCTTTATTGTCGAGACGCAACCAATCTAAAAGACGACCCTCCAGGGCACCTGGCTATGAGTGGGGGCGTCCACGCAACCTTGTAGTTATGTTTGAGCTTACCATTAGATCTGCCAGTAGACAATCTTCAACCACTTAGCGGCAGAGGTGTAGTGACCACCAGCCAACCAGGCGTCCTGTACATAAGATTTCAGCATTGCGCGCCCCGCCTGGAACAGCTTGTCAGGATCGAATTGCTGGCGAGCTTCATGCAGGCACAGCGCACACGCGAGTCTGCGCGGCGCCAGAGTCTTTTGCAGTGAGAGCCCTTTGAGGTCATGGTACTTTTCGTATTCGGCGATGCCTTCCTCATACTGTCCGGCTTGGTAGCAGAGCACCAGGTAGTCGTCCAGGTAGTCAGTTTTTGTGGCCGCGCGCCCATAGACATTGGGCTGCTTCGAGGCGCTCTTGAGCGCCTGCCGCGCTGCTTGCCACTCCTCGACCGCGTTGACTCGGTCGCGCATCCACAGCCCCATGGCCTTGCCGTGAAAAAGTTGGTAACGGCAAAAGTCATGATTGGGACCGAAACACTCGTCCCTCGCGATTGCTTTGTCCAACCAATCGACCGCGCGCGGGATCAGGGGAGCCAGCTCATTATAGAGCCCGATCAAGGGCGCTGAAATCACGGCCCTCAAGTCTGAAATGGCGACATTACCCATGGGAGACTCGGGCTCGTACTCTCTTTCCAAATAGAATTTCAACAGGTTCCGGTCATGTTCCAGATACGCTTCCCGTGTTCTTACCGGCTCAAAATGCGCCACGAAACTCTCCTTTAACGGGACCGACCGGATATAGCGCTTTCTCTACAGCACTGCAAGCCGTCTGCCCGCCTCCTTCCAACGATAACTTACCGAACTCGCTCAACTCGTCGGCGCCGACGGACTCACGCGAAGCGGACTGCGTCTCTTGGGCATCCGCTAATCATGCTCAATTTCTAATTGCGGCGATACTTGCTCATGCACATGCAGACGACCCTTCACCCTGCATGGATCTGCGAGGCCGCGGGGGATGCCAAATCGATAAGCGCAAGCTGGCGGAACTCACGCACTCCGGGTCCTGTGTCAGTAGCCCTCTCCTCTCAACATTCTGTCGTCGCGCTTCGGCAGAGCGCAGCGGGTAGTCGCGTAGCGCGGCTAGCCATTGAATTGGCTAGGGCAGGTCCGGTTCCGGAGAGGGACTTTGCTATGGGCGAGACCTCGTGCCCCAAAACCTGCCCAGCGAGT
>Ga0207102_1145_pt1 | contig 13498 bp, 6 predicted proteins | sample Alteio_BWMinHeat_80_FD_153573 | JGI IMG/M metagenome (GOLD analysis project Ga0207102, IMG submission 153573) | Enriched cells from forest soil in Barre Woods Harvard Forest LTER site, Petersham, Massachusetts, United States -... | ecosystem: Environmental > Terrestrial > Soil > Temperate forest >... | reverse complement strand
TGCTTCGCCTTATCATGAACAGTGTTAAGAAATAATTGTGTGCAGCACCATGCCGTTTAGGGATGGTCGTGAATAGCCCCGGATTTCAACCCGGAGTAGGTTAAACAAAATTCCGTTATCTCTTGTGTTGCGTTGCTCAACGTCCTTTAAAGTTCAACTGAATCTCCCTCTATTTGAGGTTGTTCAGGTTTGGTCGATGGAGGGGGGATTATCGGGCCTTGTATGCGCGGGGGTTTTTGCTGCTTCAGGTATTCGGCTGTTTTAGGATCAACAACGGGGGCTTGTTCGGGTGAGGCAACAGGTCCTGGTTGAGGTTCGGAAGCTGGTCCAGATCCAAGTTCAGGTTCGACTGGTGGTTCAGGTTCTGGAAATGTTGGTGTTTCGGATTTCAATAGCTCTTGATCTATTAATCTTAAAAGAGATTCTGGGCTTAATTCTTTAAAGGCTTTTATCCATTTTTCTTTATTCATCTCGTCGGAACCACTTCTAATAGCACTTATTAAACCGAGCCTGACTTGATCTATAAATCTATTTAATACGTTCTTAGTGTACTGAAGTTTGTCCATACGATCTTGATCAGACGTTGTAGACTGAATGCCTTTTGTTGTATCGTTAAAAAGAACTGCAAGTGGTTTATTTGCCTGTTCCTCAAGCATAACCTCATTCTTGACTAGAGCCTCGAATAATCTATTTCTTCTTTTTATGAGTGACGCTGCCATTGGTCTTAAAGCTTGCTGCATCCATGAAGGCACTGCTTGTTCACGAATGTCGCCATTTCTTGCAAAGAAAAGGTTGCTTTCTGCTTCTCGAAGGTTTGCTCTCAACGGCCTGTTCGGGCTCAAAACTGGTTCAGGTCCAGGTTCGGAAGGTGCGCGAACCCTTCCCCCATCCATCACTAGTCCCGGAGGTTGTGACTCGTCCCGTGGTTGGTGCTGAGCAGGTGGAGGTGCTGAGACCGGTCTAGGTGGAGGTGCGGATACTGGTTCAGGTTCAGGCTTTAAAACTGATTCACCGGGTAATGAGGGAGGGGGATTAAATCCCTTCAAGCTTGGGGGTTTTTGTAATGGCCCATAGCTTTGGACTACTTCCGGCTCAGGTTCAGGTACGGCAGGTTGTCTTTCCTTAAATTCTTTGATCTGGTCATCCATTAATTGTAAGACAGCTTGTGGGCTTAAATTAATCAAATACTTGTACTTGAGTTCGTTTTTCTCTTCAGGGCTGATACTAGGATCAGCATCAATATTGCTTGCGATATCACGGTAGATATCCGATACGAAATGACGTAATTCTTTGAAAGCGAATTCAATCGCTTGCTTTTTGGTCTTTGGATCAATATCAAGTTCATTAGGTGCATGAGCTGCAAGCTCATCAACGGCATGCTCATCGTCGTTGTTTGCTAAATGGTTACGGAGGGAGGAAAGCGTTGTGTAATCTTGTATGTTAATCGAGGGTATTCCAGCTTTTAGGCGTGCGAACAACTGATCTCTTTTTGCTTTGAGTGCTTCAACCGGTCCCATGGCGTTTTGTATAGCTTGTGGGACTTGCATAGCCGGTGACATTGGTGCGTTACTCATTGCATTAGGAATAGGCTCTTTTTTTCTAAGACCTTCTTCCGTCATGTCTTCAGCAATGCTTGCTTTTATCTTAGCTTCTAACGCATCTAACGATTGACTATGGATGTTTGCTTGTTTAGCATCCGCTTGATGGATGAAGACAATTTGGAGTAAAAATTGTTTGAGTTTTATTTTATCAGCTAGCGTTACGGGTGGAGGGGTTGTTAATAAAGTTTTATCCTTATCCTCATTTCTTAATATAGCGTCAGAATCAGCTCTAAAAAAACGTTCTGCTGTCTCAAATTTAGGAGTAGATGAGATTAGTCCACCACCTCTCTCCATTGCGCCTCCTATCGCGCCCGCTATCGCGCCTATTGGCGCGCCTATTGGTCCCATGAGAAGGAGTCCTGCTACCGTTCCGACTTCCGTTGAAGCTAGTATTTGTGAAGCTAGTGCTTTGCCACTTATAGGCTCTTCTCTGAGTAACCCTCCACGATAATCTTCTGTTAGAAACTTTCCTGCGTCATCTTTAGATAAAGAGCCAGGCTTCCCACGATATATTGCCACAATATGATTGTGTGAATCCACTACACGGTTTAACGTATCATTTTGGAGCGAATGATACAATTCTGAACGACGTTTAAAGCGAATGTTAGCATACTCTCGATCCTTTCTAACCATATGCACTTGCGTGTCTTCTAACTGTAATTCGACCTTAGATCTAAGTTCTTCCTCCGTTCCGCTGAAAGTGCCCTTATTTCCCTCGACATTACGTTCCACATCGTCTTTCCAAGCGCCATGTAGTTGTTCCCCCCTGTTAGACAAGCGTGCTTTTGCCTCCTCTACCTGTCTTAAAGAAGTTGGGTGATGATGTTTATGACCCTTTTCATAATAAAGATTCATTTTATACGGATCGTTTTCTTTTTTATACGGATCGTTTCCTTTATATTCCCAGCTTCCCACATATGTATGGGCAAATTCTTCACCACCCTCAGCTAGAAAACTACTCAATGCCTGTCGGGTAAAATTAGCTTGCCCTTGAGTTTGTATTTGATCAATTTGAGTAATTACCTGATCACACTCAGTAAGGAGATCTTTCTCTCTTGCTGCATTAGATTTTTCAACCTCAGCCGTTGTCATTCCGGTAACTTCTTTGATGACTCTTGTTGCTAAGACTAGCTTGGGTGCTATGGGGCGCATAAAGGCGTGTCCAAATATAAACAGCTCTATTTCGGATTCTATTTTAGCACCTATTGTTTTAGATATTGACCATAATGATTCAAGTATGAGTCCAGGTATTGCAACTAGCATATGGAATGCTATATGTCCCATCTTACGAACTGCTCTCGATAAAATGCCACCATTGTATTGTTCGATAACACGTACAATGATGTCATTGATGGCCGACGCTCTTTTCTTTTTAGCATCTTTGGAGTACTCTCCATGCATAGATGTTACAGTGGGAATAGGTATCGTAACTAATTCATCCTTGATTGCCTTAAGTATTTCCTTATTTTCAGAAATATGTTTATATTTCTCACTAGACAAAATGTCTTGCAGTGGATGGTAATAGGCCCCCAGCTGCAGTTTTTCTCCTAATTTGGCGAAACGAGGCATGTTTCTATCGAATTCCTCTGCTCTAAGTTGTTGAGCTTTTAATTGAAGTGCATCACTCGTAACATTTAAGGGGGTCCTCTGCGACTCAGCCTCGGCAGCAGCTAACGCAGCTAGTTTAGCATCATGTGTGGCAATCTTAGCCTTAAGTGCATCAGCTAGAACTAGTTGATCAGCAGGATCCGCTGGGGTGCCAGCATGAGCAGCTACTCTAACATTATGTGCGGCATTCCTAGCAGTAAATACGGCAATCCTAGCATTATATGCGGCAATGGCAACCCCACGTTCAGGAGAATTAGCGCCAAGTGTGGCAATCCTAGCATCCTCAACCCTAATTTCTGCATCCTCAACCTCAAGTGCATCAGCTTCAGCATCAAGTGCGGCAGCTTCGGCATCAATTGCGGCAGCTTCAGCTGCAGCGGCTTTACGAGTAGAACGATCAGCATGATCAGCAGCCCTACTAGCGGCAATACGACCAGTATTACGAACAGCAGCTTGAGCAACAATTTTGGCTATCTCAGCGCTGGAGGTAGAAGGAGAAATAGGGGCGTTATGAGCAGCGGCAGCAGGAGCGGACACAGAACCCTGATGAGGGGACTCGGGGACCGCCTTAGGCTTAGCATGTTCAACGGTCACATCTTTTTCAATAACATCTTCATGAAAATGCATATCAAGATTATCTTCTTCCTCCTCTTCCTCAACAGCATCATTATGAAAATCAGCTTCAATAACGCCAGAAGGGTGAGCTTGAGCCTGAGAAGAGAGGTCTCCACGATCAGCTTCAGCATCTCTAATAACCCCTTTAGCGGGAGCCGCATCAGCAGATAAGACGGCGGCTTGCGCATCGTTTAGCGTTTCTACTGGTATATTAGGTAATTCTTGATCGCTAATTCCTCCTTTTTTCGGTTTTGATGCGTCTACGCCGCTGCTTCCTCGTGCGATGCTCGGATTCGCCCCAAAGGTAGAAATTTTCCCTCTCTCTTTATCATGAAAAGCTCCTACCCCTGCCAAGTCACCGCTACGTTCCATTGAGGGACGTCTAGGTATAGGAGGTGGGTTAGGTGGTGGCTGTGGAACGCGGGATACAGGTCGTGCAGGTACAACAGGTGCCGCAACACCGGCTTTGTTAGAGGCAACTGGCGATGTAGCAGCTACCGCAGCGGATTGCTGTGTTGGATCCACTTCGCTTGTTGGGGGGATGTTTTTTGGAGATACAGGTGTGGTGCTTGATGGAGATTGATCAAATCCGTCATGAAATGGATCACTATTATACCCGCCTTGTCCTTGTGGAAATCCGTCTGGTCTTGGTCCGATACTCATAAAATCTCTCCTTCTTTGAGGCGATTAGATATTTCCCTTAACATGTTGCAGTAATCGACTAACTCTGCAAAAGCATCCTCGTTTTCACATAAAGCAAGCGCTTTATCGATGCATTCATCTGCATCAATAGGCATTTCTAGGTCTAGCCACGATTTGGCCATGTATGCGTATAGCGTCGGATTTTCTGCATCGAACATCTCTGCCATTTGAAAGGCAAAAAGGGCACTTTCATGCTGTTGAAGATTCTGCAGAATATGTCCATATTGCATCCAGAAATCAACGATGGTTGGATTCAGACTAATACAAATCATTAGGGCTTTGACAGCCTCTTCATAGCGACGTGCTTCTGTCAAAAACTCCACTGTTCCATACATCACTTCCAGAAGTCTGTCGGGGATTTTGAACTTTTGCTGAAGAAACTCATTTTCTTCTTCACGATCATTCATTGCGCTAGTAATGATGTCATCAAGATGTTCAGCAAACCATGCAGTGACTTGCGTATATGCATTAGGTGCGTATATCCTCAAAATTCTGAAGATAATGTCCATTCCTTCTTCAAAATCTTGTTTCGGGCCCCTAATTTTGTTGAGCGCTTCCCGTTCCATCTCTTTTCTATATCTGGCATCTAACTTTTTTTCCGGTGGAATGAGTACGGCTTTTTTAGCGTTGCCCTCCAACTCTTTGTAAAATGAGTCAGAGTATTTGTTCAATTTCCCTATAAGTTCCTCTGTTTCCATATGACCACCTACTAGGTTGATTTGCATAAAATATCGCTCTATCTAAATTATAATCTATTATTTAATTATTTGTGTATATAAATTATTGTAACATCTTATTTTATTGTAGATTTTCAGTTTATTTGATAAACTGTTACTTTCCTAAATTTACAGGGCGTTCTGACGAGAAAGATTTGATGCGTCCTAAAAAAGTCATGGGAAGGCGAAGCTTGAAGGTAGCCAGGCCGTCTCGGCCTGTTATGCAACAACACTGTTCGATTTCGATCAGATAAATAATTTTGTTTAAAAAACGGAGGAAAGGGTGTCAGTTTCGAATTTTCAGAGTATAGCAGTCTCAACAAGTGCACAGAACATAGAGTTTATTCAATGTCTATTACAATTATCACAATCTGATCAAAACCAACAAATAGTTGTTTTGAATAAAGATACGGGTTCCTTAGCGATACAGTCTGAAAAAACTGCAACTACTGCCTGGGTGGTTTTTGCATCTTTAGAAAAAGGCACGATAAAAAGACGTGAGATTATTGTAGTTGTTAGTGATGCGGCATTGAAGGTTCTCAGTGGCACCTTACATAAGTTAGACAAAAAAGATGCCTATTCGAAATTTGAACATAGGCGCATGAGACATTTGGAAAAACAGGTCCAAGGATATTCGGTAGCAGCAGCGGCAGCGGCACCAAGTGCGGCAGCGGCGTCAGCGTCAGCAGCAAGTGCAGTAGTGGAGCCATATCTTGTCATTCCCGCGCAGAACGCATTACTCTCTCTTTTTCTTGAGTCTGCTATCAGATCTTTAATCGAAGACGTTTCCCAAAAAGCCGCTGCTATCTCCCCAGGAATAGAACTCGATCAAGTAGTAGTTGACCATGTTACTAATATTATATTAGAATTCAATGAGCTACATAAAACAACACCAGAAGATGCTAAAGTTTTTGTGCAAGAGCTTATGCAGTTTGCAATGGCGAATAAGGCGGCTTGTCAAGCTACCGTTGCAAGGACGGGGCACAATCTTTATATAAAAGCGTTTAATGCGGAACGAGATGATGTAATCAATAACTTTGATGGGGATGAAGATAATGCAATAGATCACTCCTCTGATGAGGGTGAAGACCCTTATACGCTCTTCTTTGAGTATTCCTTTAAAACGGAGCATAGAGATCCTTTAAAAGCGTATCATTGGTGTCACCGAGCTGTTCAATATAATCGCGATGGATCTATATACGCTCATCTGACTAAGAAAAAACTTAGAAATCCCGATCAACCTCTCGGACAAGATCTAGGCGTCGGTAAAGGAACGAATAAAGTGGTTTCTCTCGCGGTACGCATTGATCAGATCGAGGCGGAACCTTTAGCTTCATCTGGTTCTGTGGGCCCTTTAGAGGATGAAGTGTATCGATTAAAAACGTTTAAAGATATAAAAGGGGTGTTGAAATTTCGCTATGGGGTAACCTATGCAGTGATTAACCATTCTGAACCCGATCAATTTTTGGAAAAAGACCGCATGTTAACCAACTATTGCAATCAAGGGACATTAGATGAAGAGATCGGAAGGCGAACGTTATCAGACGCAGATAGGGCATTCTGTGTTAAACAACTAGTGGAGATCCTTTTTCAAATTCATGAACGAGGATGGGTTTATCGGGACTTAAAGCCACAAAATATTTTTCTCCATAGAACTGAAGAGGGCGTATTAGAACTGACTCTCGGAGATCTTTCTTCTGCTTGCTTATTGGATTGCTCTGCAGGCCCTGAAGGATCTGAAGATAACAGGTGTTTTTTTGAATCAACTCCACATTATGCTCCTCCTGAATTAATAGAAATTATTAATCGCCATAAACATTTTGATCTGACACGAGAGAGTACTGAGGCTATGCAGTCAGAAGTGATGACCACAAATAGGCATGGATTGGATCTTTGGGCATTAGCTTGTATACTATGGGAAATGTATGAACCCACAGAGTTGCCTTGGTTGAATACTTTTCAGGCATCTGCTTCTGTGAAAGGGTATACAGAAGCGCAAAGCATTGAAAGAATGGTTACGCATATGATTGAAACTAAATTGCGGCCGCTGCCTTTCGATGACAATAACAAAAGACATCGCATTATCAAAAGCTTAATGGATATTGATCCTGAAAAGAGATTGCCTTTACGTGATCTCAGAATGCAGTTAGATGACTTAGAGAACGTTCGGAGGGCGCCAGCTTCCTCTTCATAGCGTTTTTGGAGTGCGGAGGCTCTGATTCATACGCATCAGGTTAACAGCAGCTTTCGCAGCGGTTCCGCTGTTAGCCTGATGTGTATGAAGCAGGGCCTCAGCACTCCTGAGAAGCTGGATCGGGATCGGGGTGTGGATTGACAACGAGCATTGGGGTCAGGACCGACAATGTTGACAATCTTTAAGAACTCTTTTTTTTATACGGTTGTGATGTTTCTTAAAGATTGTCAACATTGTCAATCCAGACCCCAATACCGCACCCAAAAGAGACCCCAATGCTCGTTGTCAATTCAAACATAAATCCAGCTTCTCAACGATGTTGGTAACCAGCTACTTGGGTGCTCAAAAAAATGCTTCGCATTTTAAGCCTTCGGCTCATTGCGATTTTTGTAACTATCTTGAGTGGTAATTAGTTTTAAAAAAGGAGAAAGGGATGTCAGTTTCAAGTTCACAGAGTGTACCTGTCTCAGTAAGTGCACAGAATGTAGAGTTGATTCAACAGCTATCAAAACCGGATCAAAACGAACAAATAGTTGTTTTGAATAAAGATACGGGGTCCCTAGAGATACAGTCTGAAAAAACGTCAGACGTTGCGTGGGTGGTTTTTGTCTCTTTGGATAGGGGCGCTATAAAAAAACGTGAGATCGTTGAGGTTGTGAGTGATGCTGCATTGAAGGCTCTTGGTAGCACCTTAGAGGCGTTAGAAGAAAAAGAGGCCCATTCAGAGTTTGAACAAAGACGCATGAAACATTTGGAAAAACAGGCTCAAGGAAGCTCGGCAGCAGCAGCATCAGCATCAGCAAGTGCAGTAGCGGAGCAGTACCTCGTCATTCCTGCTCAGAACGCATTACTCACTCTCTTTCTAGAGTCCGCTATTGGCACTTTAAGCGAAGATGTTGCTCCAAAAGCAGCAGCAGATCTCTCGGAAACAGAAGAACTCGATCAATCAATAGTTAATGATGTTGTTACGATTATATTAGCCTATAATGAACTACAGAAAACATCACCAGAAGGTGCTAAACGTTTTGTCCAAGAGATTATGCGCTTTGCAATGGCGAATAAGGTGGCTTGTCAAGCTACCGTTGCAAGAACGGGGCGCAATCTTTATATAAAAGCGTTTAATGCAGAACGATATGGTATAGAGGGCTCTTCTGATGCTGACAAAGATGTCTATAATTACCTTTTTGTAACGGAGCACAAAGAGCCTTTAAAAGCGTATCATTGGTGTCATCGAGCTGTTCAATATAATAGCGACGGATCTATATACATGCATCTGACTAAAAAAATGAATATAAAAAAACCTAAACATCAAAACCCCTATCAACCTTTAGGGAAAGATCTACGTGTCGGAAGAGGAACGAGTAAAGAGGTTTCCCTTGCGCTTCGCATTGACAAGATTGGGGAGATTCTAGCTTCAGCAGGCTCTTTAGAGCCTTTAATAAATGAATCCTGTCGATTAACTAAGTTTAAAGATGTAGAAGGTGTGCTCAAGTATTACCATGGGGTAACCTATATCGCGTATGATCCTAATAATCCTGAGCTGTTTGTAAAAAAATACCGCATGTTAACCAACTATTGCAATCATGGGACATTACGTCAAGCCATCGAACAGAAAACTTTATCGGATGTAGATAAGGCATCCTGCGCCAAACAACTGGTTGAAATTCTTACTCCAATTCATGACAGAAAATGGATTCATCGGGACTTAAAGCCACAAAATATTTTTCTACACAGAACTGAAGAAGGCGTATTAAAAGTGACTCTCGGAGATTTTGGTGGAGCTTTCCGTTCAGATGACCCTCAATCGAGTAAAGGGAGAGCATTTAGCACAACTCCATATTTCGCTCCTCCTGAATTAATAGCCGTTCTTCATCGCCACAAACATTTTGATATGAGAGGAGTGCCTAGTGTTCCCATGCAGTTGGAAGTGCTTGGGACAAACACGCCTGGATTGGATCTGTGGGGGTTAGCTTGTATACTATGGCTGCTGTATGAGCCCAAAACATTGCCTTGGTTGGAAGTTTATAACGCTTCCTTTGCTGAGAAGAAAGATACGGAACTACAAAGAATGGAAAAAATGATTACGCTGATGAAGGAAAGTAGATTGCAGCCACTGCCATTCGATGACAATAACAAACGACATAGTATTATCAGACGTTTAATGGATATTGTTCCTGGGAATAGATTGTCCTTGAGGGGTCTAAAGGCGCAGTTAGATGACCTAAAAGATATTAAAAAGGAGCAAGCTCCAGCTGAGGCGCAGGTATCCTCCGGGGCACAGGCGTCTTCTTCATTGAGTGCTTCGTCAGGAAATGTGTAAAGACGAAACCTTTGTAGCCCCATCCGAGACGATTGTAATAGCCGTAATAAGCCGAAGGCTTCGCATTCGGAAGCCTTCGGCTTATTGCGACTTATGCAATCGTCTCGGATCAGTTTTATAGTTCTACTGATTTAAGTGGCTCCGGCTCTGATGGCGGTTCGGGTATTTTTAATTTCATAATCTCTTGATCTATGAACCCTAAAAGAGCTTTTGGGCTTAGTTTAGAAATAGAACTTCCATTCTTAGCATCTGTTAAAAAACTGTTTTTGCAATCGCGTATGAAGTTATTTAGTGTTCCACGAGCGATTTTAAGAGCGAGTTGTTGATGCGTTGGATCTATGTCGAGTTCTCTAGCCCCTTCGTCTGTTTTTAAACACTCATAGAGGTAGGATAGCGATAGGTTATCTTTATCTTGGTGAATAGAGGGTATAATAATCGTTAGGCGACTTAATAATCTGTCTCTTTCTTTTTTGATCATATTAGCTTTGGAGGTCATGGCTTTACTCATAGTGGGTGAAATGAGTTCTCCCTGCTTTACTTCAGGTAATCCGCCTCCACCCACTTCGTTGGCTACTGGTTCGGAGGCTGGTGCTGGGAGCGGTGGTTTGGTTTGAGGCTGTTCGGACATTTTTAATTTCATAACCTCTTGATCGACTAATACCAAAACAGCTTGTGGGCTTAACCGAGAAATTGACCCCGTGGTGCTAGAATTACGTAGAACATCTTTCGAAAAATCCTCTTTGAAATCCGATATGAAAGCATTGAATCTTCTAAGAGCAATTTGTTGTTCATCTGGTCTTAGTCCTATTTGTTTAGCCCCCGCTTCTGTTAATAAATGATCGTACAGAAAGGAAAGGGATACGTTATTTTCATTAGCGCCAATGGAGGGTATCATAACTTTTATGTATGTTAATAACTCGCTTCTTTCTCCTTTGATGACATCAGCGTTAGAGGCTATAGCGTCGCGTACAGCAGGGGAAACGTGTTCTTCATCATGGAAGTCCCCTGCTTCAAGTCCTGGTCCCCCTTTTTCTTCAACAACCCTTAATAAATTATCCTTCATAACACCCATTTTTTTCCCTTCCAGTGTGTTTGAGGCGTATTTTGCAGCAAATTCAAGGTCTTGAGCATAGAGTTTTACAACTTCAGATAATACACCCTTAAAGATCCGTTTATTGGCCTCGAGTTCCGAAGGTAAAACGTTTTTTTTAAACGCGTCTGTCAGCTCATGAATTTTGTCTCTCAAGCCACGGAGTTTAATGAATCGCTCTACCGCAACCTTGTCTAAAATGTCCTCCTTTTTAAACAGGGCTCGATCCTGTGTAATAAAATTCCGTGCGAAGCGCAGAACATCCATAAAAGTTTTCTGAGTTGTCTTGAAATCATCTGAGTTCTCAACTTTAGCCCCATCAATGCTATCAAAAGCTGATGAAATGTTTGCCACAACATCCTGATCCATATTAGCAGGATTAAATTCATGAAAATCAGTTGGATAGGCTTTTTTGATATGACTTAGCAGCTGTTCTTCTCTCTTTTGGATTTCTGGATCCTTACTGTTCATTAATAGATTTAAAGAAAGCTTTTTTTCGTTTTGTTTGAGTTGCTCTTTAGCCTCTTTAAGGAGTGCTTTACACTCATTTCTTAAACTTGAATCTGCATTTACACTCTCTAAGAATTTGCTAGCCGATTTTAATGTGTCAAGAGAACTTCTTTTAAGCGTTATATCTAAGTTTAACCGATCGGCATATCTTGCTGAGGTAGACTCAAGTTCACTATGTGAAAGAATTGCTGATCCAATACACCTTACAAGATTAAAAATACTATAAGGGATTGCTGATGCGACGAGAACGGCAACTTTGGAGAGGAAGGTTCCAAGACCTTCTTCTCGCCGAGCCATCCAATCTTCTGTCTTAGCAATGAAATTTGATAGTCTTCCAAGTAACGTTCTTGACTGCGCCTTTGTCGCGTTGCCTTCTTCAATTTTAGCTGAAATCTTTTTCCCTAAATGGCCAAGCATGGAAAGTTTAGCTTGGATAGCATCCATTCGGCGAGGGTGTCCTGTCGTGCGTATTGTGTCGATAATTTGATCTCTTTCTGCCAACATTTTTTTTGCTTGTTCTGTTTGTTTACCTAGTAAACCTTTAACTGAATTCGCGCTCTCTATATTTTCTTCTCTTTTAGCTGATTCCATGTCTTGGGTGGCGCGAGTAAGTTGTGAGGTAAGGGACGACTTAGATTCGGATAATGTCTGAATTTTTTGGTCCAACTCTGCTTTTTTTTCTTTGTAATCCTTAGGAGATATCCTTGGTTGAGAGATGCCATCAGCATTTTCTTTGAGAATCGATCCATCCTTTAGTTCCTGCAAAGCATTGTTAGCCTCGTTTAATTCGCCTTCTACGCGGTTTAAAGCACTCTTTAAATCGCTTATTTGCTGATTCAAAGTAAGCTTAGGTTTCACAACATGAACCTCATCAGGACCAGAACCAGCCCTAATTGGTAAACTGCCACCAAGTCTTTCGGGGTCAGCAGGAACAGCTATACCTCGAATAGCGCTTTCAAAAGAGCTTTTGGGAGAAGCCGGAGGAGGAGGCGGTGGTAGGGGGATATCATCCACCTCTTGCTCAACAGCTCTTTCAGGAATCATCCCCTTAGGCATCCCAACTTGTAAGGGAACGCTTGGGGAATCCGGTGGGCGTAGTGAGGGGTCTAGTGATGACATAAATTACTCCATTCTCTGTTTAGGAGCTTCGCAAAATTTAATTAAATTTTGACTGTAAACAAGTAGTTCTGCATCATTTTCCTGGCATAAGTTTACAGCCTTAACTAAAAACTCTTCAGCCTCTTGCCATAGCTTAAAAGTCATGAGCGATCTAGCCATATGGGCATAAATATAGGGATCTTCTTTGGTATTCAAAGCGTCGGCAATACCGAAAGCATAGATCGCTTCTTCATGCTTATTCATTTTTTGTAAAACCACTCCATTTGTAAACCAGATTTCAGGAATCGTGGCATTTAATAGGAGACAAAATGTCAAAGCTCCTTGAGCCTCTTCATATTTTTCTAAATCAATTAAATGCGTGATCGCTTGGTGCATCAAAAAAAGATAAGATAGAGGAAAATTCATGATTTTTCCAAATGATTCCTTTTCGATCTCCTCAGGGGTAATATTAGCCATTCGGTCTAGGTGTTCTTCGAACCAATCGATAATATCATCCGCTTCATCTGATTTATCTTGGTCATTAAGGGCTTGAATGATGGAGCCTAATCCGATATCTAAACTTTTGCTAAAATTTTTTGACTCTTCCTTGATTTCAAGAGTCTTTTTTATTTTTAGGGATTCAGCTGATTCCAGTGCGTTTTCTGGTAGTGGTAGGGTGTCTGTTGAGGATGAGTTAGCAATTGCATTAATAATAAATTCTTCATCCTCGATCGTTTTATTTAATAATTTTTGAATAGATTCTTTATTATTCATATTTTCACTCGAGTTTTGTTGATAACATTATTATAAACTATTATTTAATTATATGTATATAATATTGTATTATTTATCAGATCAATAAATGCAAAACATGAAGGAACAGTTTAGATACCTTCTTTCCCCTTCTTCGCTCAGCATAGTGCTGCACACAATTATTTCTTGATAGTATTCATGGCAAGGCGAAGCAAGAAGGTAGCCAGGGCGTCCCGCCCTGATGCACAGGGCGGGACGCCCTGGCTACCTATTTTCTCGTAAAAAGTGGTA
>Ga0207102_1144_pt1 | contig 13563 bp, 14 predicted proteins | sample Alteio_BWMinHeat_80_FD_153573 | JGI IMG/M metagenome (GOLD analysis project Ga0207102, IMG submission 153573) | Enriched cells from forest soil in Barre Woods Harvard Forest LTER site, Petersham, Massachusetts, United States -... | ecosystem: Environmental > Terrestrial > Soil > Temperate forest >... | reverse complement strand
TAAATCTGCTGGAATACATAATTCAGCACCATCTTCATCAATATATTTTGCTTCATAAGAATAAAATTCATGTCTTGATTTTATTTCACCAACGACACTTACTATTGGTTCTGCAGTGGTAGATAAAGATTCGAGTACGGCAACTTCAAGTTCAATAATATTTAATGCTTTTTCAATTAAAATTTTAGTGTCAAACCTAAATGCGTCATGCACTGCTTTTTCAAGTAAACCCGCCTCTTTGACTTTTGATATGCCAATACTAGAACCGGTATTGGCTGGTTTCACAAATACGGGATATTTTAAATATTCTTGAACATTAGCTTTCAACTGATTTGCATTTGTATGCCATTCATCTTTTTTAATGGCGATATATTGCGGCGTTTTTATGCCTGCAAGTAATGCTAAACGCTTAGAAACATCTTTATCCATACCAATCGCTGAAGATAAAACGTTACAACCAACATAAGGTATATTTGCAGTTTCTAATAAACCTTGCAAAGTACCATCTTCACATAGGGTGCCATGCACAACTGGAAAAATAACATCAAACATTGGGCCCTGTGGAATTTTAGCGAGGGCTTTCAAAGGTTCTTTAAGAGGATTTGCTAGCCATTCTGGTGTAAACCAAGTTTGATGATGCGGAAGCGTGACTTGTTGTTGTTTCGAACTTAATTGAAAAATTTCCGTACCTAAAAACCAAGAACCTTTTTTATCAATACCAATCGGAATGACGTCAAATCGTGATGAATCTAAATTTTCAATCACACTCGCAGCTGATCGTATTGAAACTTCATGCTCAGCAGAACGACCACCATAAAGAACCGCGACGCGAATCTTTTCCGATTGCTTCATTATCGATCCTCATAATGAGTATTTAAAACCCAGGGAACTATACATTGTTTCTGTTATGACTGCTAGAACTCTTACCCGCTCACCCTGAGGAGGCGCGTTTTTTGCGCCGTCTCGAAGGGTTTTATTTAATATGCTTATATATCATGAAACCCTTCGAGACGGCGCAAAAAACGCGCCTCCTCAGGGTGAGCGGATGACGATTCACACATTGACAACTCCACCCCAAATAGGTTAAAAAACCCACAGAAACTCGGAATGTTTTCATGGAAATTTAAATACAAACAAACACTTAATAATTCCTAACCAAACTGAGTACCCTTTCATGCGCTTAAAAAACCTATTCTTTTTATTATTAGTCTCATTAACATTTGGCTTCACTTGGCCATATTCTTGGCAAATTCCAAATACCTTTTTCAAGACATTTACACCTTGGGTAATCAGTAAAACCCAAATGATTAATTCACAAGCACCTAACTTTGATAGCAATGTTTTACGTCTTGCATTAACGGCTTATGATAAGGCACAAAAAAAAGGTTATACCCATAAATCTTTATTAACTGTCATTGATTATTCAAAACCATCAACACAAAAAAGAATGTTAGTTGTCGATTTAAATCAGAATAAAGTGTTATTTAATACTTGGGTCAGTCACGGTAGAAATAGTGGTGAATTAAATGCAACCTCATTTTCAAATAAAGCGGGAAGTCACAAAACAAGTCTCGGTGTGTTTGTGACTGATGAAACTTACGATGGCAAAAATGGTTATTCCTTACGATTACGCGGATTAGAACCAGGAATTAATGATTCTGCTTATAAAAGAGCTATCGTAATTCATGGTGCAGCTTATGCAAATCCTGATAACATTACGAAACATGGCAGACTAGGTTTGAGTTGGGGTTGTCCTGCGGTAGAAACACAATTAGCAAAACCTATTATCAATACAATAAAACAAGGTTCTCTCGTGTTTGCTTATTCAAAGGATCGAACTTGGTTGTCACATTCATCTTTTTTAACTGCTTAACTTGATGATTAAAGGAATCGACATGCGTGGAAAGCTAACTTTACTTATAGCAAGTCTCATTAGTGCAAATGCAATTGCAGCTGATTACACATTACCAACCAATCATGAATCGGTAATCGGTCAAATACAATATGGCAGATTGCCATTCGATGGTAATGTCACCAAACTTAATCAAAATTATGATATTGGTTATAACGAAATTATTGATGCTAATCCTGATTACAATTTTGCAAAGCATATGAGAGGTGGCACAAGATTAAAAATACCAACACAACATTTATTACCAAATCAACCAAGAGAAGGCATCATCATTAATTTGCCTGAAATGAGAATGTATTATTTCCAACCTGAACTTGGAAAAGTAAGCACGTATCCGATTGGTATTGGAAAAATTGGTAAGACCATTCCCCTCGCGTTAGCAAAAATTACACGTAAAGCAAAAGACCCAACTTGGATTCCAACTGAAGACATACGCAAATTTAATTTGTCACAGGGTGTGGTTCTGCCACAAGTCATGCCGCCAGGTCCTGAAAATCCACTGGGTCCGTATGCGATTTATATGTCTGTGCCAACTTATTTAATTCACAGTACGATTTTTCCAGAGAGCGTTGGTAAGCGTGCAAGTTTTGGTTGTATTCGTATGTATCAATCAGACATTGAAGAATTTTTTCCAACGATGACGCAAGGCATACCGATTGCGATTATTAATTCACCCATTAAAGTGGCGTGGCAAAATAACCAATTGTTTATGGAAGCGCACGCACCTTTAGAAGAACATCAAACAGCATATGAAGCAACGCTTCCTGGAACAGTGACGCAAATTGAGCAATTAGCAAATCAAGAAGATGTGTTGGTTGATTGGCAAGCTGTTTCTTTTATCGAAAAAAACCGCGATGGTTTACCGCATGATATTGGTGTGCGGTTGAATAGTTAGTCTTCCCTGTCATTGAGGCCTTGTCATACCAGCGAAAGCTGGTATCCAGGGCCTTTCTCATTCTTTTTTAAAGGCTCTGGATACCAGCTTTCGCTGGTATGACAACATTTTCCTCCCTCCATAATTACAAAAAAATATATATATTTTTAAAGATTATTTTTTTTATATAGGAAGGGAAAATCTGTGGATTAGTCTTGAAAGACATTATTTTTCATAATCTTATTTGATATATTTCCTGTGGAAAAGTCTTCTTAAAGAAAAAAGTTAAGGGGGATAACTTGGATTAAAAAAATGAGGTAGCATTTATCCCTAACTAATGCACAGCTTTCAAAGAGCTTTACCTATGAAGTTATCCACAGTATCTGACTGGTTTTCTTATATAAATGGACAACATCAGACTGAAATTGATTTGGGATTAGAACGGATTAAAGTAGTCGCTGAACGATTAGGTGTGTTAACACCAACCTGTCCTCTCATTATGGTTGCAGGAACGAATGGCAAAGGCACAACAGTCACGACCTTAGAATCGATTTATCACGCTCATCAATATCAAACGGCTACTTTCACTTCGCCTTATTTATTTAAACCCAATGAACAAGTGCGTATTAATGAAGAGTGGGCAACGGATCAAATGCTATGTGAAGTATTTTTAAAAGTCGAAAATGCACGCCTTGAAATTTCATTAACATCATTTGAATATTTCACCTTAGCTGCACTTTTAATTTTTAAATCACACAAATTAGATGTCATGATTTTGGAAATTGGTTTAGGCGGGCGATTAGATGCTGTCAATATTTTAGATGCAGATGTTGCGATTATCACGAGCATAGCCATCGATCATGTCGCCTATTTAGGCCCAACGCGAGAACACATCGCTTTTGAAAAAGCAGGTATTTTTAAATCGCATTCACTCGCGATTTGTGGTGATGCAAATCCACCGGATGCCGTGATTAAAAAAGCAGAGCATTTATCCATTCCGCTTTATATCCAAGGTCAGTCTTTTAAATTTCAGCAAAGTCATGATGAATGGTCATGGTGGAGTGAGCAAAAGCAATATGAACATTTACCATTGAATGATTTGAACATTGAAAATATGTCAACTGTGATGATGGCAGTAACATTGTTACAAAATAAATTACCTGTTAATGAAGAAGACATAAAAAAGGGATTAGCAAGCGTTAAATTGCCGGGACGCGTACAAATCATTGCAGGCGAGATAACAACTATTTTAGATGTCGCACATAATCCACATGCAGTTAACTATTTAAAAAAACGTTTACTGCCGTTTAAAACGAAAACGAATAACGTGCACGCGGTATTTTCAATGTTAGGTGATAAAGATATTTTGCAGTGTGTAGAATTGATAAGCGATGCAATCGATACATGGTATGTTGCACCACTCACAGTCAAGCGTGCAGCATCGTTAGAACAATTGAAATCAGTGTTTGCGGAATTAAATATTGAATCAGTTAATTATGATGATTCAATTAAAGAAGCCTATGAGAACGCAAAAGAAGTTGCAGAGAGTGGTGATGTGATTGTGGTGTTTGGATCATTTCATACGGTTGCACATACTCTAAACCCGCGTGCACACCAATCCACATTATGAACGCGCAAATAATCTGGTTGATGCTTTAATAATTCAATCGAAAACGCGAGCGTCTCCACATCTCTCTCTTGCGGCGGGAGATTCGTAAAAAGCGTCATAAAACTTTTACGTGAATGACCGAGCAATAATCTCGTACCAAGTTCTTTAAACACATTGGCATGTTGCAAAATAAGCAATGACTGCTCTGCCATCTTTCCAAAACCAATACCAGGATCGAAAATAATTCTGTCACGAGCAATGCCTGCAAGCTCCAATTCTTTTATGCGTTTTTCTCCCCATGAATAAACCGTCTTCACTGGATCGTCATGACGAGGCAACACATGATTTCGTCTTTCAGGAATACTTAAATGATGCATGATGACACAGTCGACGTTTGCGTTAGCTATCACTTCTCGCATTGCACTACTATCACCGCCTGTTTGATCATTAATCCAGTCAGCGCCAAATTTAAGCGCTTCTTTAGCAACGGAAGCATGTATCGTATCAATACTGATTTTTGGCGTAATAAAGGATTGTTGACGTTCACTCGCAATCATTTCTAAAACGGCAGTTAACCTAAGTGATTCTTCTTGTGTTGTAATCGCTTTCGCATGCGGTGCTGTTGACTCTGCACCGATATCAATAATCGTCGCTCCAGATTCAATTAAGTGATGAAATTGTTTGAGTGCAGCATCAGGATTTAAAAATTGTCCGCCATCAGAAAATGAATCCGGTGTGACGTTAAGCACACCAACGATTTCAGGTGTATCAATCCGATGTGGAATTTGTTTCGTGTGAAATGGTGCCTCACCTATAAAACGCGATCCCCACATTTCAACCACTTCTGCTGCCGTTTTACCTTGATTTGGACCAATCGGAAAAACCCATAAAGGCGCAACATCAGATAAAGGCCAAAGTGCAAAAGGTCGTTCATGTAATTGATAATGTGGAATGGTTAAGTGTTCATGCGAGATCACTTTATCGTCCCACGCTAAAATATCGATATCGATTTCACGTGGTCCCCAATGACGCTTCTCCGGTTTACGTCCAATTGATGATTCAATATTTTTAATTTTAGCTAGCAATTCAAATTCATTGAGCGATGTTTCTAAACGTAGCGCTAAATTGATGTAAGGATGATCCCAGTCAGCCGATGCATTTTCAGGAAGCATCGCATCTGAATAATAAAGTGGTGAAACTTGTAAAATGTTAATGTTAGGTATGGCTTTAATGGCGAGAAAAGCTTTGCGCAAATAAAAAAGTTTATCGCCTAAATTTCCGCCTAAACCTAAAATGACCATGCTCAAAAATCTCCATAGTGGAAAGTGACACCACCCGTTAAACCACCGACTTTTGGAAATTTTGTAATGGCAATTTGAGCTTCTGTTTTTTGCGGCAATATAGATTTTGTTAAGTGATAAATTTCTGCAGCTAAATGTTCTACTAATTTAAAATGTTTATCATTCAAGTGTTCACGAATATGATTGATTAATGTTGCATAACATTGCGTATCATCAAGTTCATCAGTGACACATGCTTTTGGTGGTTCAAAAAATCGAATGATCATATCAAGATAAATAGCTTGTTCAGAATCTCTTTCTTTTTCTCGCCAGCCTAGATTGACGTTTAATAATAATTGTTTAATATCAAGCGTAGTAATCATTTTTTTAATCTTTGGTAATGTTATCAATTGTTTTCATCAATTCTTTTGTTAATTCGTTTTTCACAACCAAGGCACCAAGATTTTCTTCTAATTGTTCTACTTTTGTGGCACCTGTTATCACTGTGCTCACATTAGGATTTTGTAAACACCAGGCAATCGCAAGTTGAGATAAACTGCATTCTAATGTGTTTGCGATTTCTTGTAATTTTTTGGTTTTTTCGACGAGTTGCATAAAATTATCAGGAACCAACCACGATTCTTTTGCAAGTCTTGAATCATTTGGAATCCCTTGATTATATTTTCCGGATAAAATACCGGATGCAAGCGGACTCCATGTTGTCGTGCCTAAACCATATTTTTTAAATAAGTCGACATAATCTTTATCTAAATGTTCGCGATAAAATAAATTATATTTTGGTTGTTCCATCGTTGGTGGAATGCAATTTAAACGTTCTGCTGTGATAAATGCAGATTCAATTTGATCTTTGCTCCATTCTGATGTTCCCCAATAAAATGCAAAACCACTACGAATTAAAAAATCCATAGCCAACACAGTTTCTTCTATGGGGGTGTTTGGATCTGGGCGATGACAAAATAAAAGATCAACATATTCGAGTTGTAAACGTCTTAATGAATTATAAGTGCCTTCAATTAAATGTTTGCGTGATAAACCCGTATCATTCGGGCCATTTCCACCCCAAAATATTTTTGTGGAGATGACTAATTCTTCACGATGAAATTCTTTAATGGCTTTGCCCATTAAAATTTCCGCTTCACCATGTGCGTAGGCTTCTGCATTATCAAAAAAGTTGATGCCATGATCGTAGGCAAAGTGCATGAGTTTTTTTGCTTCCGCTAAACCTAATTCTTTGCCGAAAGTAATCCAAGAACCAAATCCAATTTCGCTAACTCTGATGCCAGCGCGGCCGAGGTTATTGTATTGCATCATGGTGTCTCCTATCCGAGGCGAGGCCGACATTCTAACAAAAACTGTCATACCAGCGAAAGCTGGTATCCAGAGCCTTTCTCAATTCTTGCAAAAGGCTCTGGATACCAGCTTTCGCTGGTATGACAGCAGGCCTTGTCCAAATAGTACAAGCATGGTACTGTATCGCCGCAAAGACTATTACAACATAATCAATAACGACTCATGCTAAAAATCAGCAAATTAACAGATTATGCAATACTCATTTTAGGTGAGATGGCAGTCACTCAAGAGACGATCTTGAGTGCGGCAAGCTTAGCAGAGTTATTGAAATTACCACTGCCAACCGTCAGTAAAATATTAAAAATATTATCAGAAGCTGAGTTAGTCACATCGATTCGTGGATCGGTTGGTGGGTATCGATTGTTAAAGCCAGCGACAGAAATTTCTTTAGCCGATGTGATTTTAGCCATGGAAAACCGGATAGCGCTAACCGAATGCTCAGATCAAAATGGTTTATGCAGTCGCACTTCATTTTGCACCATGCAAAAAAATTGGCAAAAAATCAATAAGTTAGTTGTTAATATGTTAGCAAAATGGTCTATACTTGATTTCCGAAAAGACAACGTGGAGTTTGGCTATGACCAATAAATTAATTAAAGAAATGGTTAATCAACAATATCCATATGGATTTGTCACAGCCATAGACGCAGATACCATTGCACCCGGATTAAATGAAGATGTCATTCGGCTTATTTCCGCGAAAAAAAATGAGCCTGAATTTATGTTAGCGTGGCGCTTAAAAGCATTCGAGCACTGGCTCACATTAACGCCACCAGCTTGGGCGCACTTGCATCATCAACCTATCGATTTCCAAGATATCATTTATTATTCCGCGCCAAAGTCAAAAGAAGGTCCGAAAAGTTTAGATGAAGTCGATCCAAAATTATTAGAAACCTATAATAAATTAGGTATTCCTTTACACGAACAAGGTCGTTTAGCAGGCGTTGCAGTTGATGCGGTTTTCGATAGTATTTCAGTCGCAACAACTTTCAAAACAAAATTAAAAGAAGCGGGCGTCATCTTCTGTCCTTTTTCAGAAGCGGTGCAACTTTATCCTGAATTAATCGAGCAATATTTAGGAACGGTTGTGCCCTATCGCGATAACTTTTATGCCGCGTTAAATGCCGCAGTCTTTAGTGATGGTTCATTTGTTTTTGTACCGAAAGGCGTGCGTTGTCCCATGGAATTATCAACTTACTTTCGTATTAATACTGCAAAAAGCGGACAGTTTGAACGCACATTAATTATTGCTGAAGCTGATAGTTATGTCAGTTATTTAGAAGGTTGCACCGCGCCACAACGAGATGAAAATCAGTTGCACGCAGCCGTTGTTGAATTAATTGCATTAGAACGCGCGCAAATTAAATATTCCACAGTTCAAAATTGGTATCCAGGTGATGAAGAAGGTCGCGGTGGCATTTACAATTTCGTCACCAAGCGCGGACAATGTCGCGGCGCACATTCTAAAATTTCTTGGACTCAAATTGAAACGGGTTCTGCGATTACATGGAAATATCCCAGTGTCATTTTGCAAGGTGATTATTCAGTCGGTGAATTTTATTCAGTTGCTTTAACGAATCATTATCAGCAAGCAGATACGGGAACCAAGATGATCCACATGGGTAAACATACAAAAAGCACGATTATTTCCAAAGGTATTTCAGCAGGAAAGGGTCAAAATACTTATCGTGGTCTTGTGCGTATGTTACCTCAAGCAACGAATGCTAGAAATTACACGCAATGTGATTCTTTATTATTGAGTAGAACAAGTGGCGCGCATACTTTTCCTTATATCGAAGTTAAAAATAAAAGTGCGTGCGTTGAGCATGAAGCATCAACATCCAAAATTGGTGAAGATCAATTATTTTATTTAAGACAACGTGGGTTAAGTACTGAAGATGCGATTAACATGATTGTGAATGGATTTTGTAAGCAAGTTTTCAAAGAACTGCCTATGGAATTTGCGGTGGAAGCACAAAAGTTATTAGAAGTGAGTTTAGAGGGGAGTGTGGGCTAATGTTAACAATTAAAAACTTACATGTTTCAATTCAAGATGAAAAACAAACGACTAAAAATATTTTACGTGGTGTTAATTTAGATATTAAAGCAGGCGAAGTGCATGCGCTTATGGGACCGAATGGTTCTGGCAAAAGCACGCTTGCAAATGTTTTAGCGGGGCGTGCTGATTATCAAATCAATGAAGGCAATGTCACACTAGCTCAAGCTGAATTATTATAGTTATCACCTGAAGAACGCGCGAAGCTCGGTCTCTTTCTCGCATTTCAATATCCAACGGAAATTCCTGGCGTTAATAACATGTATTTTTTACGTACTGCATTAAATGCCGTGCGTAAACAAAAAAAATTGCAACCATTAGATGCTGCTGATTTTTTAAGTTTAGTCAAAATAAAATTGAAAGAAGTTGGTTTAGATGAAACATTTTTACATCGAGCAGTTAATGAAGGGTTCTCAGGTGGAGAGAAAAAACGAAATGAAGTGTTACAAATGCTGATGTTAGAACCTTCATTTATCATACTCGATGAAACCGATTCTGGTTTAGATATTGATGCATTGCAAATGGTGGGGCGTTCTGTGAATAGCTTAAGAAATATGAATCGTAGTTTTTTAGTGGTGACTCATTATCAACGCTTACTCGATTATATTGAACCAGATGTCGTTCATGTGATGGCAAACGGCAAAATTTTAAAATCTGGCGATAAAACACTTGCGAAAGAATTAGAAGAAAAAGGTTATGGGTGGATAGAAAGCGAGATAAACTCATGATGACGATTCATGCGCTACCCACATGGTTGCGAGAAATTAAAGACATAAGAGTGAATGCTCAATCTCCAGAGTGGTTAGTGACGGAGAAAGAACGTGCTTTTAATGCGCTCATTAAATCAGGCATACCTTCGCGCAAACATGAAAAATATAAATATACTGATTTTTCATTTACAACTGATAAACACTATCAATTATCACCACAAAAAGAATTTGGAAACTTATCTGATTTTGTTGCTTCATCTTGTGTGACTCGTCATTTTATTGTGATGGTCAATGGTGTGTTTAAAAAGAAATTATCTGCATTGCCAGAAGCGCTGACTGTGATGTCATTAAAAGATGCCATGATTAAACATCCTGAATGGATCAAATCACAACTATTGAAAGAGGCTACAAGTTATTTTAGTGAATTAAATCAAGCATTCTTTTTAGATGGTTTGTTTTTTGAAATTCCTGATGATTACCAATCGGATGAACCATTACATATTTTATCAATCATCACCAAGCAAAATGATTGCTTAATCGTCCCTCGAAATGTTTTTATGATTGGCGAAAATGCAAAAGTAAACATTCTTGAAGAGTATATTGCAAAAGAAGGCAATACTTATTTCAATAATGTTGTCACGCATTGGCATTTGAAAAAATCAGCAAAAGTTAAATGTTATAAAAAACAAAACGAACATATTGAAGCCGCGCACTATGCCACAAATCTTTTAGAGCTTGGGGAAGATAGTCATTTTGAATTGGTGAATATCACCAAAGGTGGTATTTTTTCTCGTGATGATGTCATTGCGCGTTTGCAAGGTATCAAAGCAAATTGTTTATTGAGTGGTTTTTATCATTTAGAGCGTGCATCTCAATATGTTGATCATCATGTTGAAGTTATTCATGAAGCAAAATATTCTCAAAGTGAAATGTTATATAAAGGTATACTTGATTCGGAGTCGCGTGCTGTATTTAACGGCAGATTAAATGTCGTCAAAGATGCCGATCGAATTAATGCTTATCAAGCAAATCATCATTTATTATTGTCAAGCGAGGCTGAAGCTTATTCAAAGCCAGAACTCGAAATTTATGCTGAAGATGTTAAATGCAAACATGGCGCGACGACCGGCCAACTCGATGAAGATGCTCTTTTTTACCTGCAATCAAGAGGGATTGAAGAGCGTGATGCAAAATCAATATTAATACAAGGTTTCGCTGAGGAAATTTTAAAGCGTATTCATTCGAGCATTCGTGAACATTTTGCGGAGGTTTTATGATGCGTGACGATTTTCCAATTTTAAAAACGACCATGCATGGCAAACCACTTGTGTTTTTAGATAGTGCCGCATCAGCACAAAAACCAAAGCAAGTGGTCGATGCCATTTCTAACTTTTATACCACTCGTTATGCGAATGTTCATCGTGGTATTTATGAATTAAGTGCAACCGCGACGAAAATTTATGAAGAAACACGAGATGTTATCAAACAATTTATTAAAGCAGATCATCATTATGACATTGTATTTGTAAATGGTACGACAGAAGGTATTAATTTAGTTGCACAAAGTCTTGGTCGTATGGAGTGGCTTGCGGGCGATGAAGTCATTTTAAGTGAAATGGAACATCACTCGAATATTGTGCCTTGGTATTTATTAAAAGAACAAATCGGTATCAAACTCAAAGTGATTCCTGTTGATGATGATGGCGCGCTCCAACTTAACGATTACGAAAAACTTTTTAGCTCGCGCACGAAATTAGTTGCCATCACTCATGCATCAAATGTACTTGGCACGATTAATCCAATTAAAGAAATGATTGCAATCGCGCATCGTCATCATGTTCCCGTATTAATTGATGGTGCACAGGCCATACCACACATGCCGGTAAACATTGCTGATTTAAATTGTGATTTTTATTTATTTTCGGCACATAAACTTTATGGCCCAACAGGTATTGGTGTGTTGTGTGGTAAAAAAGAATTATTAAAAAATATGTCACCCTATCAAGGCGGTGGTGACATGATTGAAACAGTTAGCTTTGAAAAAATAACTTATGCACATTTACCGCATCGATTTGAAGCAGGCACACCACATATTGCAGGTGTGATCGGGATGAAAGCGGCGCTTCAATATATTAATCAAATCGGAATGGATAACGTTTTTCAACATGAACAAGAATTACTTGCATATACCTTACCAAAATTAAAAGCCATTCCTGGTGTGCGTTTGATTGGTAACACTTCTCAGAAAGTTGGTGTGATTTCATTTGTGATTGAAAATATGCATGCACATGATATTGGTACCGTACTTGATTCTGAAGGCATTGCAGTGCGAGCTGGTCATCATTGCGCGATGCCACTCATGCAGCGTTTTAATGTTCCTGCAACAATTCGTGTGTCATTTGGTATTTACAATCATGAACAAGATATCGATAGACTCATAGCTGCATTGCATTTAGCAAAGAGGATATTGTCATAATGTCTTTACGTGAATTATATCAAGATATGATTTTGGATCATGGTAAACAACCGCGTAATTTTGGCTTATTAGATAACGCGAGTCATCAACATGTTGGATATAATCCTGTTTGTGGTGACAAATTAAAAGTTTATTTAAATGAACAAAATAATAAAATTATTGCAATTCAATTTGAAGGTGTGGGTTGTGCGATATCAATGGCATCTGCTTCCTTGATGACTGAAGCTGTGAAAGGCAAATCATTTGAAGAAGTGCATACCTTATTTAATTCGTTTCATGAATTAGTAACGAAAGGAAATGATGCTGAAACATTAGGAAAACTTAGTGTTTTTAGTGGTGTGGTTGAATTTCCAATACGTGTGAAATGCGCAACACTTGCATGGCATACATTAAAAGCTGCAATTGAACATAATCCAACTTCTGTTTCGACGGAGTGATGATGACGACATTAACTTTAACAGAATCTGCAAAAACATATCTGCAAAAATGGTTGGCTATGCATCCGGGTCAAGTATTCCGATTGAGTATTAAAAAAACGGGTTGTTCGGGTTATTCCTATTTACCAAGCATGAAAGATGTGATTAATCCAACTGATGTAAAAGTAGAAGTTGAGTGTATCGAGATTTATTTAGATCAAGCTTGGATAGATTTATTAGATGGTTTGCAAATTGATTATGTTGAAGAAGATAAAAATGGTTTAAAACAAAAACGTTTAATATTTATCAATCAAAAAGAAACGGGTCGTTGTGGTTGTGGGGAAAGTTTTCATGTTTAAACAAACTGCACTGCTAGTGAATCGTGAGGTTGAAGCAACGTTAATTCCTGCTGGTGATAAAGTCAGGTTGCAACCAGGCACGTCGGTTTATGTGACGCAAGCATTAGGTAATTCTTACACCTTATATGTGAATGGCAATTTAGTGCGAATTGCAGGTAAAGATGGTGATGCTCTCGGGCTTGTGATACTTGAAAATCCTGATGTGAATGCAATGGAAGGCAGTGTGGAAGAAAAAATTTGGTTACAATTGCGTACTTGTTTTGATCCTGAAATCCCAGTCAATATTGTTGAATTAGGATTGGTTTATCAGTGTGAAGTGTTGCCATTAGGTAAAAATGATTTTCATGTTGATGTTGTGATGACTTTAACTGCACCTGCTTGTGGTATGGGACCTGTGCTCGTGCAAGAAGTTGAGGAAAAAATTAGGGAAATTCATGGTGTGATTGAGGTGAAAGTGGAATTGGTATTTGATCCACCGTGGGATAGAGGAATGATGAGTG
>Ga0207102_1143_pt1 | contig 13595 bp, 14 predicted proteins | sample Alteio_BWMinHeat_80_FD_153573 | JGI IMG/M metagenome (GOLD analysis project Ga0207102, IMG submission 153573) | Enriched cells from forest soil in Barre Woods Harvard Forest LTER site, Petersham, Massachusetts, United States -... | ecosystem: Environmental > Terrestrial > Soil > Temperate forest >... | reverse complement strand
TTTAGCACGTAACTAATGTGCCCCCAACCCCGCCAGGGTGGCCGCAAAGGTTACGCCCACCTGGGAGATCCCAAAAAAATAGTTCTGGTCGATTTTATCGAAGGTATCGCCGCCGCTCTCGTCGAAGTGCGGATTTTCAAAGGGATCGTGCTCGGAGAACACCACGGAGGGCACCCCGATTTCCCACATGGCGTAGTGGTCGCTATTTTCGCCGATGCAGCCACGGTGCACGCCCAGGCCCGAATAGGAGCTGGTTACGTTGGCTAGGGCGTCGCCCATGGCCTGGTAGTTGTAGCCCATGCCGTCGCCCGAGCAGCTGAAGATGTCTACTGGGGGAAGCGTGGCCGCCGACACCGAGATTCCGCAGGAGTCGTCCGCGGCGCAGTTCCAGCCGCTTTGTTCGTTGTCGACAGCGGCGATGATCTTGAAACCACCCGCGGAGGCGGCCGCTTTAAGATAGTTCGCGTACTGGCGAGCGCCGGCGAGGCCGCCCTGTTCTTCGAGGTCGGCCGCTACGAAACGCACGGTGTTCTGCAGCTCGCCCTTGTGGGCCGCAAGCACGCGCGCCGTTTCCATCAGGGTGGTCATGCCGGTCATGTCGTCGTCTACGGCAGGGTTAGTGGTCTCGCCGCCCCGGGGGCCCATGCTGTCGTAATGCACGATCACTACCACGGAGTCTTTCGACTTACCGGGCAGCACGGCCTCGAGGTTATGGCCGCCGCGGAATTCTAGATCCTGCACGGGGATTCCGAGCGCGGTGAAGTACTGAGTCCAGAAGGCGCGGAAGTTGGCTTTCGCTTTGTCGGTAAAGCGATCGGTGATCGAGAAGGTGGATCCATTCACGGTTACGGGGATGTAGCCGGTGAGCTGCTGGAGGAGAGTGATCTCCTTTTCGCGGCTCACGCTCTCAAAGATCGCCTTATAAACAGGATCTATTGTGGCCGCGAAGGCGTGGTGGGGGCTGTTGTCGGGGGTGATACCTCGCCAGTCAGACGCCTGAGCGGGGGAAATAGTGAGCAACGCAAAAAATCCAAACGCGAAAAACTGCATAGGGCCCCTCCTTGGGTTCCCTAGACGTTAACCTGAGCGCACCTCTTTTCCGTGCGCGATGTAAGAGGATCTAAGAAGAATATCGGCAGCCGGAAAAAAATTCCTAACGCCAACAGGTAGGCCTACTGAATCTATTTACTGCGCCCGAGATCCACGATGGTCACGCTCACGCGGTCGGCGGTGAAGTTATTGAAACCTTCCGCGCAGAGGCCGTCGAGGCAGTGGTCGGAGCTGGCGGCTACGGGCTGCAGGGTGCTCAGCAAAGGCTGAGAAGCTACGTCGCGGTTCGCGAAATCGTCGTCGGCCTGCGCCAGGGGGGCCGCCAGAAGTAGAGAAATTACCAAAATCGAGAGTTTCATATGCTTTCCTTTGCCCCTTCCCTATGGATGATTATAGGGAAAAACCATGGAAAACTTATGCAACAAAGGAGTGTAAAACCCACTTATAATCGACTAGAGCAGATTTAAAGCACTTTAATCGGATATTAGGACAAGAGCCTTCCCCTAGCTCAAAAATTGCCCGTGGTTGAATTCGGGGGACTGGAAACGGGGAACGCCGCTAGCCACGCTTGCTGAGGTGATCGCCGAGCACGGAGAGCCGCGCTCTGAGTTCCGTTCCGTGATCTGAGAACTGTTCGGCGGGCATAGGGAAAGGGGGTTGAGCCCCAGCAGGCTAAATTCCCGGGCCAGGGTTCCGCAGCAGCCGGTAGAGGCTCGCTCCGAGTTGATCGGCAAGCTTCGCCGCTTCATGGCTTTCCGTGATATCGAGCAACGCTTGCGTTTCCCGCAGGCTGCCCATGGCGATCTGGAAGAATCTCCGGCGATCCTTCTCTCCGATTTTCCCCGAGCCCTCCGCCAGGTTGGTGGCGATGCTGAGCGCGGCCCTCTCCAGCTGATCGCGCACGGCTCCTCTAAGGCGAAGCTTCCTGGTTTCAAGGTAGAGCACTTTGGCCAGCTGATACGTTCTGAAATTCTGCATAGATCCTCGCTCCTCAATTGTTTTGGTTTTTTTGGGCCTCACCCGAGTGAGCCCAAAAAAACCAAAACAATTGAGGGAACCAACAATGCAGCAGAATTTCAGAACATTTCAGCAAGCGCAGGCGCAAGGCGAGCGCGCCGTACGGACCTCAGATCACAGAACGGAACTCCGAGCTCGGTTCTCCGAGCGCAGAGTTCTTCGCTTCAATCCGGAGAGCCCCAGAATCAGCCGTCGCCGCCGCCGCTGGCCGACTTCTCGCGCTCGAGGGCTTTAGCCCGCAGGTACTCGGAATTCATGATCTTGATGTTCTCGATCTTGATCTCTTTCGGGCAAGTGCTCTCGCAGGAGCGAGTGTTCGAGCAGGCGCCGAAGCCCTCTTCGTTCATTTGGTCTACCATCCGGATCACGCGGCTTTCGCGCTCTTCGCGCCCTTGGGGCAGGTGCACGAGGTGGGAGATCTTGGCGGCCACGAAAAGCGAAGCCGATGCGTTTTTACAAACGGCCACGCAGGCTCCGCAGCCGATGCAGGTGGCGGCGTCGAAGGCTTTGTCGGCGTCGTCTTTCTTTACCAGGATGGCGTTGGCGTCTTGGGCGTTGCCCACGCGCACGCTGTTGTAGCCGCCGGCGATCTGGATGCGATCGAAGGCGGAGCGGTCTACCACAAGGTCTTTGATCATCGGGAAAGCTTTGGCGCGGAAGGGTTCCACCACTATGGCGTCCCCGTCTTTATAGCGGCGCATGAACAGCTGGCAGGTGGTGGTGCCTTTTTCCGGGCCGTGGGGCTGGCCGTCGATCACCATGTTGCAGGCACCGCAGATGCCTTCGCGGCAGTCGCTCTCGAAGGCGATCGGCTCTTTGCCGGCCCTCACCAGGCGCACGTTCAGCTCGTCGAGCATCTCGAGGAAGCTCATATCGGCCAGCACGTTTTCGGCTTCGAAATCTTCGAAGTGGCCTTTGGCGTGGCAGCTCTTCTGGCGCCAGATCTTGAGCTTGATCTTCATCCCCTGCTCGCTCATTTGTAGCTCCTCACGGCAAGATGCACGTTTTCAAATTCGAGTTCTTCTTTGTGGCGGGCGGGTTTGGTGTCTACGCCTTTGCTTTCCCAAACAGCTACGTGACAAAAGTTTTCGTCGTCGCGTTTGCACTCGCCGTCGATCTGATGCTCTTCGCGGAAATGGCCGCCGCAGCTTTCGTCTCGCTCAAGAGCATCGAGACACATGAGTTCGCCGAGCTCGATGTAATCGGCCACGCGGCCGGCATTTTCAAGCTCTTGGTTGAGATCTTTGGAATCGCCCGGGATATTTACGTCTTTCCAGAAATCAGCCCGAAGTTTCTGAATCAGGCCGATCGCCTTTTTCAGGCCTTCCGCATTCCGGCTCATTCCGCAGTATTCCCACATGATGTGGCCCAGCTCGCGGTGGAACTCGAGGGCGGATTTTTTTCCTTTTACGCTCAAGAGCTTATTGATCATGCCTTCCTGCTCGCCGCGGGCGGCGGCGAAGGCGGCGTGGTCGGTGCCTACCTTCTCGAACTTGTTCGAGGCGAAGTAGTTGCCGAGAGTGGCGGGGATTACGAAGTATCCGTCTGCCAAGCCCTGCATGAGGGCGGAGGCGCCGAGGCGGTTCGCGCCGTGGTCGGAGAAGTTGGCTTCGCCGAGAACGTGCAACCCGGGCACCGTGCTCATGAGATTGTAATCCACCCAGAGGCCGCCCATCGTGTAGTGCACGGCAGGGTAAATGCGCATCGGCGTTTTGTAGGGATTCTCCCCGGTGATCTTCTGGTACATCTGGAAGAGGTTGCCGTATTTCTCGCGCACCTTGTCTTCACCGTCGCGTTTGATTACGTCGCGGAAGTCGAGGTACACGGCGCGTTTCGACGGGCCCACGCCCTTGCCTTCGTCGCAGCGGTATTTGGCTTGGCGGGAGGCTACGTCGCGCGGGGCGAGGTTGCCGAAGCTGGGGTAAATTCGCTCGAGATAGTAGTCGCGTTCGTCGTCCGGGATTTCGCTCGGCTTGCGGTTATCACCGGATTTTTTGGGAACCCATACGCGGCCGTCGTTTCGCAAGGACTCGCTCATCAGCGTGAGCTTGCTCTGGTGATCGCCGCTCACGGGAATGCACGTGGGGTGAATCTGCGTGAAGCAGGGATTCGCGAAACCCGCGCCGCGCTTGTAGCAGCGCCAGATCGCGGTGGCGTTCGAGTTCATCGCGTTGGTGGAGAGGTAATACACGTGGCCGTAGCCGCCGGTGGCCACGATCACGGCATCGGCCGCGTGGCTCTCGAGTTCGCCGGTGATCAGGTTGCGCGCGATGATGCCGCGGGCTTTGCCATCCACCACCACGAGGTCGAGCATCTCGCGACGGGCGAACAATTCCACGCCCCCCGCGGATACTTGCTTCATCATCGCGGCGTAGGCGCCGAGGAGCAGCTGCTGGCCTGTTTGCCCGCGCGCGTAGAACGTGCGGGAAACCTGGGCGCCCCCGAAGGAGCGGTTCGCAAGAGTTCCGCCGTATTCGCGCGCGAAGGGCACACCCATCGCCACCGAGTGATCGATGATGGCAGTGGAAACTTCGGCCAGGCGATGCACGTTGGATTCGCGGGAGCGGAAATCGCCGCCCTTTACGGTGTCGTAGAAGAGGCGATAAACGGAGTCGCCGTCGTTTTGGTAGTTCTTCGCGGCGTTGATCCCGCCTTGCGCGGCGATCGAGTGCGCGCGACGGGGCGAATCGTGAATGCAGAACGCTTTCACCTGATAGCCAAGCTCGGAGAGCGAAGCGGCAGCCGAAGCGCCGCCCAAGCCCGTGCCCACCACGATCACGGAGAACTTCCGCTTGTTGGCCGGGTTCACGAGCTTCATGTCGAATTTATGTTTTTTCCAGCGATCCTGGATCGGGCCGTCGGGGCTTTTGCTATCGAGGTTGAAACTCATTGGCCACCTCTCTGGATGAAATAAATGTAGATCGGGTTAACCGCGAATCCCAGGCACACCAAAATGCCGAAGGCGGTGGAAAGCTTCCGGATCGCGGGCTCTTTTCCGCCGGGGATCCAGCCCAAGGTTTGCAGCGAGCTCCAAAGCGCGTGGCGCAGGTGGAACGAAAGCACGAAAAGGCAAAAGAGGTAGAAGGCCACGGCGCCGCCCTGGAAAAACACTTCCTGCATCACGCGGGCGAGATCGCGGATTTCCTGGCCCTTGTACTGAAAGGGATAGACGGGGCCGAAACGGAAATGGATGAGGTGCAAGATGATGAAACAGAGAATCAGCGTGCCCGAATAAGCCATCGTGCGCGACGCCAGCGAAGCGGAAGTTTTGTCGCTTTTATTCTGGCTCACTTTGTAGCCGACGGGGCGTGCCCGGCGGTTTTGAATCACGATCATCGCCGCGAAAAGGATATGAAGCACCAGCATCGTAACCAGGCCGGTTTCGATGGCGTAGTAAATTTCTTTGTTTCCGGTGATGTTGTTGCCGTAGTTGTTAAATTCGGCGGGGCCCACAAGGTAAAGCAGATTTCCGGCCATGTGGCCGAGTACGAATCCGCACCAGCCTAGTCCTGTGAGGGCCATCAGCTGCTTCTTGCCGATGGACGAACAAAGATACCTTACGCTCATGAACAGCCCCCTAGAAAGTGTGTCGTCACCTTAACACAAAAGGGCGGCAACACACTTCGTCAAAACTGCACTTCTCCGAGGAGCGAAGCGTAAGAAGTAAGAAGACGCTTCCAGAGATGAATTTCCGGCGCCCAGTACGCCAGCGTCTCCCCTTTTCCCGCCGTACTCAGCGCGAGCATCTCCGGCTTGATCGCTTCTCGTGAGGTTTCTAGATCCGTAAGCAAAGCCGCGGCCTTGGTCTTGAGAGCGTCGCGGTTATCACCGGTGTAAACGGAGTCGATAAAATCTTTCAGGATGCCGATCTTCCGGCCGAGCGACGCGATCTCGCCGTCGGTGTCTTTGTCTTCCAGATAATGCCGCACTACTTTGAGCGCGCGCTTGGCATCCTTCTTGGGCAGCGAGTAGACGGCGATGTCTTTCATGAGAAGCGAAAGGTGGGTGACCACGGAGAACTGCTCGCAGGCGGGTTCGATCTGCGCCATCTGCGTGAGCACGGACTTCTGGTCGGGTTCCTTCTCGAGCGCGTCTTCATTCTCGGCGATATAGCGCCAGGCCTTGGCGGCCGACGGCGGGCGGCCTGGATATTTTTCCATGAGCGCCATCACGTCCATAGTTTGCTGTTTTGAAATATGAGATGGGCTTTCGCGGTTCAGCCCGCCTTTCACCATCCCCTTCCACTTTTTGCGGAATCGGTCACAGGCCTTTTTGCCCTCGTGCTGGCCTTGGTTCACGAGAGGCGTGAGCCCGTCGAGGAGACCATCGGCGTGAGCCGTTGAGGTGAAAAGAACGAGAAAAAGCGCGAACTTCATGCGGTACTCCCAGGGGAAACAGTTTCGACACGATAGCATGCCGCAGGGGCAGCCTGTCTATCGCGCAGTTTCGCAGAGAAGCACAAAATGGGGGTGAACTGGAGGCCCCATGTGGCGTAAACTCATTTCCACTCCTGAAGATCCCCTGCTCACTTTCCTGCGCCTGGCGCTGTTCGCGATTTTTATCCCCCACGGCGCCCAAAAAGTCTTGGGCTGGTTCGGAGGCGGTGGCTACGCCAGCACCATGCACATGTTCACCAGCCAGGATATTCCCGCCTTCCTCGCCTTCCTCGCGATCGTGGCGGAATTTGCGGGCGCAATCGCGCTCTTCTTCGGCTTTCTCACCCGCATCGCCGCCTTCGGGCTGGCGTGCGTGATGGTGGTGGCCATCACCACCACGCATTGGCAGAACGGCTTCTTCATGAACTGGGCGGGAAACCAGCGTGGGGAAGGCTTCGAGTATCATCTACTGGCGATTACGATACTGCTCGCCGTAATGGTGCGCGGAGCGGGCGCTTGGTCGGTGGACCGGGCACTCTGGCTTAGCTCCGAAATGCGTTCACGCCGCGAAATCGGGCTGCGGCGAACGGCTTGAGGCTATTGGCGGGCAGCCGGTAAAGAGGAATTGCGCGGACAGGCGAAGTCGAAATCCAGGTCTTTTTCTTGGTAGACCGTAGCGCCGTCGGTAATCGTGAGGGTCGAGCAGCCGAAGAGACCATCGACGATGTCGCCCGTGCGTTTTACATGCGCCGTGCAGTTGCCCTCGAACTTCAGCGCCTTGCTGCTGGTTATCTTGAGTGAAACGGGCGCGCTCGCGTCGCCTAGCTTGGCGTCCATCGACGTTCCGTCGAGGGCATTCGTGGTTTGCAAGCGGAGCTCTACGCCGTTGATAAGATCTTTAGTCGTCGTTTTGGGAGGATTGCTAATGGTAAAAGTCTTGCCATCGATGGAGGTGGCGCAAACCACCTTCGCTCCGGTGCTCCACTTTGATTGCAGCGTTGTGGTGTCGCCCGCCACGCTGAAGCTCCAGTCGCCCAGCGGCATTCCGTTGTAGCGCCCGTCTACTTTCGTGCTAGCGCACGCGTCTTCCTGGGAGAGAAACTCCCGCGCCTCGTTTTCGGAAATTTTCTGGAAGTTCTGGTCGCTCTCGCTCACGCGGCCGCTGCTGAGGTCTTTCACTTTGTAGTGAATCCGCACTCCGTCTTTGGCGCGGAAAAGGGCGTAGGCGAAGCTCTGGTTGTCGTTCGCGATGAACTGCTGGCGCTTGGGCTCGAGCTGGCCTTTTTCGAAGGAGAAATACGGACCGTCCTGGCTTGGCTCCAGTTCGTTGATGTCGCCGTTGGCGGCGAAGCTAAAAACGCGCACGGCGCGATCGCGCTGATCAGTGGAAGCCTGGCAGGCTGCTTGGGAAATCTTACGGGAAGCGGCGAAAGAGGTGGCTTCGGCTTTGTCCATCCAGAGCCCCGTGGCGGCCGCAGGCGAGATCGCGGCGGTGGCGTTGGCTGCGGCAGTAGACTTCGCGGGCGGCATCGTTTTGCCCTTGTCGTTGGCGCAGGCGGAAAGGACAAGCAGAAGCGGAAGAAGGCGTTTCATGGCATCCATTATAGGATCCACGACCCACCGAGTCAATTAAAATCGCTGTGATTTCAACTGCTTAAGAGCTCGACAACCGCTCAATTAATGGTCGCGTTTATTGCCCGGAACTACCGCTTTGATGCGATCGGGGGTTTCCACCTGGCGCGACATGTCCTGCTTCAGATAGGCGCTGTCGTTGAACTGAACGTGGCTGTAGCCGAATTTCACGTATTCGACGATCTTGCCGATCAGCTCGTAGCGCTGGAACGGGCAGATTATATAATAGTTGTTTGTACCGTCTTTCGAGAAATGCATCGCGAGTTCGAGCGTTTGTTCGTAGGCGAGCTTCTCTTTGTCTTCCCGCGTCTTCACGGCGTCGAATTCGGCCAGCGCGCCTTCGGGCACTTTGATGCCGGAGAAATGGGCGTTGAGGAATTCGCCGTTTTTGCGGCTCATGATCGGCATCAGGCCGAAGATCACGGGAAAGCGTTCCTGCGGAATGTTGTAGCGGGCGAGGGCTTCCACGCAGCGATCGAAGGCGTCTTTCGAATGTACCGGCTGCGTCTCGGCGAAGTCGGCGCCAGCTTCAATTTTCCGGAGGAGGCGTTCCGTTTCGTTGTCGATGTTTTCGGCGTTGGGGTTGTAGGCCACGCCGACGAGCATGTCTACGGGCTGTTCGAGGTCTTCCCCGCTCATCAGCTTTCCCGTGCGCATTTTTCTCACCATCTCGAGGAGACGGAGCGAGTTCCCTTCGAACACGCTCTTGGCGGGCTCCGGGCCTTTTTTCACGGCATCGCCCGTGACGGCGAGGATGGCGGCGATGTTGAGCGCGGCGGCGCCGAGCACTTCGGTTTGCAGCGCGATCATGTTCTTATCGCGGCAGGTGACGTGATAAATCGTGTCCATGAACGCGGGCCCCGCCTGCAGCAGGCGGCTCTGGAACGCGAGCGGATGCATTTTCACGCGCGCATTCGGGTTGTCGGCGAGGTTCATCGCGTCGCAGCCTTTTTGGCCGAGCAGGAAACAGCCTTCGCGTACGGCCTGGCTTTTGTGGCCTTGGGGCAAACCAACTTCCACCGTTACGAAGCGATACTGAGGAGCGTAAAGCTTCTCGAGCAGGCGAGAGCGGAAGTGGGCTTCGGGCTTGTAGTTCATAGGGTATGTTTTGCCCTGAAAGCGTCGTTTTTTCAAGTAGATAAGCGAGCGCGGAGCGCAAGCGGGACTAGTTTCACGCGCCTGGGCCAAGGGACTGGGCCGGACACGGGGCGAAGCGCGGAGCTCGGGCGAGACAAAGGTACGGGCGGGACGACAAAAAACCTAGATTTTTTCCTCCCAAATCGCTATAAAAGCATTGCCCCATGAAGCAAATGCAATTCTGGAAAAATCCCGATACCGTCCACGGCGGAGCCCACCGCGAGGGAAAACGCAAAATTGCGCGCGTAATCGCCATCAAAAGCCCCATGCATGTCACCTTTAAGAGCGACAGAGCACGCGGCGCCTGGAACTTTCACCGTTTCGACAAAGCCATCGAAGAGAAAGTTTACGCTCTGGCACAAAAATATCGCGTGCGCATTCGCCTCTATCAGAATGTGGGCAATCATTTGCACATGGCCGCCCAAGCACGCACGCGATGGGAATTTCAGCGCTTTCTAAGGGTGGTTCCCCAGGCTGTTGCCTACCTAGTCACCGGCACCCGAAGAGGAAATGCCGTCGGCAAATTCTGGAGCGGCCTCGTGCACACGCGCGTGGTTCATTGGGGAAAAGACTGGTTCAACATGAAAGGCTATATCGCGAGGAACCGCTTCGAAGCCGCCGGCGCTCCTCGTGATCTGGTAGACAAATGGCTCAAAGAAGCCCGCAGCGCCTGGTACGCTACCCCTTCTTAACCTTAGTACCCTTAGCCGTATCTTCCACGGCGTAACCCAAAGCCACGAGCTCGCCGCGGAGGCGATCGCTCTCGGCCCACTGCTTAGTGCGGCGGGCTTCGTCGCGTGCGGAAACTAGAGCCTGCACGTCCGCGGGCAAATCCACTTCCCCTACATTCATTGCCTCGGCCAAACGAAGCCCAAGCATCCCGTCGAAATCGAGAGCCAAGGCCTTCTTCTCCGAGGCAGACAAGTCCCCCGACTTCACCGCCCCGTGCAAAATTGCGATCGCCTGGGGAAGATTGAGGTCGTCAAAAACGGCCTTATCAAACTCATTTCGATAGGCCTGATACGCATTCGAAGGTTCGCCCGCCAAAGCCGGCGCATCCTTCAGCGCCCGCAACCGCTCCACCAGCCCGCGATAGCCAGCCTGCGCGGCCTTCATGGCGTCGAAGGAAAAACGGATCGAAGCGCGATAATGCGCCTGCAGCAGCAGGAAGCGATACTCCATCGCGGTGAAGCCTTCCCGCTCGAGAACAGCTAGAGTGAGAGTTTCGCCCTTCGACTTGCTCATCTTGCCCGAATCCTCGTTGAGGAATTCGCCGTGGAGCCAGTAGTTCACGTAACGGTGCCCGGTGGCGGCTTCGGATTGCGCGATCTCGTTCGTGTGGTGCACGGTCACGTGATCGATGCCGCCGCAGTGGAGGTCGAACGTTTCGCCCAAATATTTCATCGCCATCGCGGAGCACTCGATGTGCCAGCCGGGAAAGCCTTTGCCCCAGGGAGAGTCCCACTCCTGCTGGCGCTTCTTGTCTTTGGGGAGAAATTTCCACAAAGCGAAATCCGTGGGGCTTTTCTTGTCCCCCACTGCCACGCGCTTGCCGGCTTCGAGATTTTCCACGTCGAGCCGGCCGAAATCCGGATAGGCCGGGAACTTCGACGTGTCGTAGTACATGCCGTCGCCCGTTTTATAAACGAAGCCCTTCGCTTCGAGCTTTTGGACGAGCTCGATCATCTCGGGGATGTGATCGGTGGCTTTCGGGATGATCTGTGGCTTCAAGCAATTCAATTTTTCTAAATCGCTGAAAAAAACTTTCGAGTAGTACTCGGCGATCTCCCAGATCGTCTTGCCGGCCTTGCGGGCGCCCACTTCCATTTTGTCTTCGCCGTCGTCGCCGTCGGAAACGAGGTGGCCTACGTCGGTGATGTTCATCACGTGCTTCACGCCGAAGCCGGCGCGCTTCAAGGCGCGCACGAGAAGGTCTTCGAACACGTAAGTGCGCAGATTTCCTATATGTGCGTAGTGGTACACAGTCGGCCCGCAAGTATATAGGCGCGCCTCATTGCCGCTTATTGGGACAAATTTTTCCTTCTTACGAGTGAGTGTGTTGTGGATAAAGAGGTCTTTAGGCATCCGAATATCGTACCAGAATGCTGGCTCTAACGCATAGGCTATGTTAAGACTAAGCTATGGAAAGAAAAGGTGTTCCGGCAGCCTCCGCCGCGGTTCTTCCGCTGGCCGAGATGAAGAAAATCGTGGCCGATCTTTTCCCCGTGAATCCATTGATTTACTGGCTGGATTTCCTTGGCTCCGCGATCGCCACCTACGGCCTCTTCTATCTCACGGAAACCGCCCCCGCCCTCAGCGCGTCCGAACTACTTTACTTCACCCTTTCCGTTTTCACCTTGTACCGGGCCGCCCTCTTCATCCACGAACTCACGCACCAGGAGCGTCGCACCCTCCCCGGATTTTCCGTGATGTACAACCTGCTCATCGGCGTGCCCTTCCTCATGCCCAGCTTCATGTATCGCGGCGTGCACATCGATCACCACCGCAAAGCTTCCTACGGCACGGATGAAGACGGCGAATACCTTCCCTTCGGCGCCTCCCCGCTTTGGCGCAGCTTCCTGTACTTAGGGCAATCCATCCTCATTCCCTTCCTCACCGTATTCCGTTTCGGAATTCTCGGGCCCCTCTCGCTGTTGCATCCGCGGATCCGCAAGTTCGTGATGGAACATTGTTCGTCGCTCGCCATCCGCACCGACACCGCCCGCCGCATCCCCACCAGCCCGGAAGAGCTCCGCAACTGGCAGGTGCTTGAAGCGATGTGCTTCGCCTGGTGCCTCGTACTTTTCATTCTGATCACCGAAGGCATCGTGGCGCTGGGCACGCTCCGGCACGTCTACCTCATGATGGTGGCCACGTTTTTCTTCAACTCGATCCGCACGCTCGTAGCGCATCGCTACCGCAATCGCCATGCGAAAGAACTCTCCTTCGCCGAACAGTACGAGGATTCCGTAAACGTGGAAGGCCCCTTCCTCTTCATGGAAATGATGGCGCCCGTAGGCCTCCGCTTTCACGCACTCCACCACCTCTTCCCCACGATGCCCTATCATAACCTCGGCATCGCCCACCGCCGCCTGAAGGCGCAGCTTCCGGCCGATTCGATTTACCACCGCTCCACCGAGGCCACCCTCTGGAGCGCGTTCGCCACCCACGTGCGCAACACGAAGCAAGCCGCGCGTGAAGACCACGAAATCGCCCACGGCTCCTACCGCATCTGATGCTCTCCCTCGTCTTCTATGTGCCCGACTCCCACCTCGAGCAGGTGAAGACGGCCGTATTCGCCGCCGGCGCGGGCCGGATCGGAAATTACGATCAATGCTGCTGGCAGACAAAAGGGACGGGACAGTTTCGGCCGCTTGAGGGTAGTAATCCGGCGATTGGGAGCACAGGCACCCTCGAAAAAGTAGACGAGTGGAAAGTGGAGCTAGTGCTGGAAGAAAGCTGCGCCCCAGCCGTGGTGAGTGCGCTCAAGGCGGCGCATCCTTACGAGACGCCGGCGTATCATTTGTATAGTCATGCCGGCTTTACGGATCTGCGAAGCTTGGAAGAATGAGCCCCCGCTAAGTCGGATGCGGCGAGAAAATCGCCGCCTCTAGAGGCACTCCTCTTCTGAATCGGCGCTCGGCTCGGAGCACAGAGCGCCGAGCACGGTGCTCGGGCCGGAGCACAGAGCGTGGAGCACGGCCGATAATGCGCCGATTCGAATTCGGCCTCTCCGCGCCGGCCTAACGAAAGTGTCCCGCATTGACGCTACGCCCCCCTCCCCCCCTCATGGTACGAACTAAACAAACAATTCGAGGAGACTCCAAGCATGCTCAACTTCGGCAAAATTCAGGAAATCCTGGGCAAAGATTCCGACAACCTGCTCGGCTTCAAAAATCCGAAAGTGAGCAAAGACCAGCTGCACCTGCCCGGCCCCGATTTTGTTGACCGCATCTTCCGCGACTCCGACCGCAGCCCCAACGTGCTCCGCTCGCTGCAGGCAATGTACGGAACCGGCCGCCTCGCAAACACGGGTTATTTATCGATCCTCCCCGTAGACCAGGGCATCGAGCACAGCGCGGGCGCCTCCTTCGCGCCGAACCCGGCCTACTTCGATCCCGAGAACATCATCAAGCTCGCGATCGAGGGCGGTTGCAACGCCGTGGCCACCACGTTCGGGGGCCTCGGCATCATGTCGCGTAAATACGCGCACAAGATCCCCTTCCTGGTGAAGATCAACCACAACGAACTCCTCACCTACCCCAACAAAGCGGAACAGATCATGTTCGGCACCGTACGCGAAGCCTGGAACCTCGGCGCCGCCGCCGTGGGCGCCACGATTTACTTCGGCTCCGACGGCGCCACGAAGCAAATCGTGGAAGT
>Ga0207102_1142_pt1 | contig 13609 bp, 10 predicted proteins | sample Alteio_BWMinHeat_80_FD_153573 | JGI IMG/M metagenome (GOLD analysis project Ga0207102, IMG submission 153573) | Enriched cells from forest soil in Barre Woods Harvard Forest LTER site, Petersham, Massachusetts, United States -... | ecosystem: Environmental > Terrestrial > Soil > Temperate forest >... | reverse complement strand
ATGCCCATTCGGGGGTGGTAATTATTTTTTAACCTAACGACATTGGACTTTATTTTTTTCTACTTAATCTCTTTTATCCGCTCTAAAAGGTGTTTTGATGACTCTATGATTCTTAACAAAACTGCGGATTGATTTTTTTCATGCGTATTTTGGAACAGATCTGTAATCAAATTCACAATGTCGTGAAGTGCATGGCCAACCTCTTGAGATATCAAGGCGATTAATTGTTCATTTTTAATAAACAGATTCTTTTTTTCTATGGCTTGTTGAATCATAATGGGAAGCAATTCAAAATATTTCCCAGACATTTCTTTAACTAAATAATTGCTGGCGCCATTAGACAGGGCTTCAATTGCAATTTTTTCATCACTATTACCTGTCAGAAAAATATAGGCCTCATGTGTATTTTTTTTGGCAAATTCCTTTAACAGTTGGATCCCATCCCCATCGGGTAACGTATAGTCGATCAATATCGCTGGATATGTCGTAGAAAAAAACTTTCTGCGGGCTTCCTCACAGCTATAAGCACAATCGATATGATATCCCTTTGAAGCGAGTTTAATTTGCATTAAACGAGACTGGTCCTCATCGTCATCAATGTATAGAATCGTTATTTTTTTTAGATCTTCCATGAAACACTCTCCTGAGGGTGAGTTAATATCGTAAATGTAAAAGTAGCACCCTTTCCAAACGTGGACTCGCAAGTAATTGTTCCGCCTTGGCGTCTGACTAATGTTCTGACAAATGCCATGCCGACGCCCTCTCCAGGTATATTTTTGTTTACTCCGCGATAAAAGAGAGTAAACAACCTTTTTTGATCTGTTTCGTTTAAACCTATTCCATTATCCGAAATCTCAAATCGTGTAATCGATGCTTCTCTTGACCCAGAAATGGTAATTTTGCCGGGACGAGAAGGATCTAAATATTTAATGGCGTTGTCAATAATGTTGCCAAAAATTTGTTGTAATGAAAGAAAATCCGCCGTGACATCCGGTAAATCCCCAACTGAAATCTGTATATTTTTTTGTTTGATGACATTCTGATATGTCGCCAAAATATTTTCCACTAAGTCCTGAGTATGAACATTTTCAAATTGCAGCACTTTATGACCAAGTCGAGAAAGCTGAAGAATACCATTTGTAAGGATTTCCAAGGTGTGCACTGCATTATGGATGTATTGAATGTATTCATGGATTTCCTGCATACAGGTTTGGATAATTGTATTCTCATGGGTGTCCGGTGTTATCTTCTCAGCAAAAATAGAGCCTAACTTTTGATGAGATTTTTCCAGTTCTATTAGAAAGCCTTTGAGATTGATTAGTGGCGCTTTTAAGTCGTGTGAAGTCAGGTAGGTAAATTGTTCAAGTTCACGGTTAGATTCTTCTAGGGCGAATACCATGGCATTAATTTGATTTTGAGCTTCCTTGCTTTCGGTCACATCTCTTATCAGAGCCACAAAAATGCGCCTCTTTTCAATAGCAAATGTACTTAAACTTAATTCTGCATTAAACGTTTCTCCTGTACTTTTTTTACCTTCACATGGCTTGTCAACGCAGACAACATCGCTTTTATCCTCATTAAATGTTCGGACCTGTAGTTCATCAAAAAATGGTTGAAAAGCAGTAGTGAATAATTGTTTGATCGATAGACCCCGCATTTCTTCAACCTCTTTCTTGTAGCCGAACATTTTTTCCCCGGACTTATTTAGAGAAAGAACTCGATTAGAGATGTCAAATGTAACAATGCCGTCGATCATGGTATAGAGAATTGTCTGGAGGCGTTTTTCATTATCTGAAAAGCGTTTATGCAGTTCATCGTATAAATTTTCAATCAATGCAGCTCTTCCAGTGATGCCGTACGTTAAGAGTCCAAGTAATCCTGTAAAGAAAAACCCAGCTGTCAAAACGATCCAAGATTGCCAGGTTTTATTTTTAATTAATGCACTTTCTGGTAGAACGACATCGATGCGCCATTTTCGACTTGCAAAATTGATCGATTTTGACCATTTGAGTCCTCCCGGCTCATCTTTTTTGGAATTGGAATAAAGCAACTCCTGGTTAGGTTGGGAACCTAATGTGATATCAAAGACTTGAACGATTAAATCCGAATCTTTTATAGAGTCCCTTCTAACAATATCCTTGACCCTAAAAACCGTTAGTATAAATCCCTTCAAATTTTCTGAATTCAAGTCTTTAATCCCGCTGCCCACTTGCTTATAGATAGGTGTGGCTAATAAAATGGCATAGTCTAATGTGTCAGAATGCAAATCTTGCACGAGAACTAGACGAGAAGATGCTGTCATTTCACCTGTCTGCTTTGCGATGGCTAGCGTTTCTGAGCGCACAGGCTCGGAGTTGACATCAAGACCTAGAGCTAGGCCATTTCCTTCTGGTGGTTCAATGTACACAATAGGAGCATAGGCTTTTCGACTTGCGGCGCGCACAAGTTGATGGTCGGTGAGTTCTTTGATCTCAAATCCGGGAAATCCCTCGTTTTGAATTCCTTTTTCAAATCCTAAGCGGTTCTCTTCAGAAATCATTGTGACCCAGGAGACAGCCTGTACAACAGAGAACCTCGCAACGGCACTACCCACAAATTGATGAAAATTTTGATGTGTGACTTGATTGGCTGTTTGGATAAAATCTTCAATAAACCAGACAAAATTAAGGCTCTTTTGCAAATTATATTCAATTTGATCAGCGACATCCCTTGATTCATTTTCAAATCGATTTTTAATGTCCCGTTGTTCCCATCTGCTCGCAAAGAGGAAAAGAAGAATCGCCAAGAAAAAGGTGCATACAAGAGGAGTTGTAACGGCAAATAATCTGAAAAATTTTTTTTTAGGCAATAATGTAAACCATAGTAGAATCAGTGGTGTAAAGATCAACACACCGATTGCATCCCCTATCCACCACGTTAACCATCCAAAAATGAAGCTTTCTGGGGGGATGCTTCCAAATATGATAAGTGTTATGTTGCCCCAAGTAGTGGCCACAACGCAGCTAAGGACGCCTATTAAGATGAGATAAAGGATATTGCGATCTTTTTCGAAAGCATTGGGGAATGGAACGACTTTTCGAATGAAATAGGCTCCGATAATGGCCTGCAGAGTAGAGCCAAACGCAATGCTACCAGCAATAATCAAGGAATTAGATGAGAAATTAAAGGGCTCTTGACCAACACTGAGATTAAATAAGAAGGAAGCGATCCAAATACCAGGCCAAACACGATCACCAAATAATAAAATGGCTGCGAGCGCTACGCCTGAAGGGACCCAAATCGCAGTGGCATATCCCGGAGGGATAGCTAGGAGCAAGCCCAGCTTTCCGGTGATATAGTTGATCACTGCTAGTCCTATAACAACTGCTAACCAATAAAGAAAAGAACGCACGCTGAAACTCGCTATTTTTTTATTTAGTAGGAATATCCTTTGTATGCGCTGCGTTCATCTGTTTCCCATTGGGTCTCCTTAGTGTTGTCCCATAAGGCCTCATTAGCTTCGCATTGTTCCCATTGCGTCTCTTGAAAGTTACAATCTGTAATAATATTCTCACTTGGATTACGCTCACTTGGATTACACTCATTTGGATTACGCGACTGAGCCTCGTTAAAATGAGCCCATTCAGTCCTTCTAGCATTCCATTGCATCTCTTTAGCATTAAAATCGATATTTGCAGTCTCATAGGGATTACGCTCGCCTGGATTACGCCACTGAGCCTCGTCAAAATGATCCCTTTCAGTCCTTCTAGCGTTCCATTGCATCTCTTTGGCATTAAGATCGACGATCTCATTCTCACTGGGATCACACATTTTTCTTTCATCGCTACCAGCGATGCGAGTCGCGTCATTATCGTTTATCAAATAAGGCGTCACGATTATCACTAATTCATTATCACTCGTATTATATTTCGTTGAACCAAATAATGCGCCAATAAATGGGAGTTTATTAAGCCCATACAAGTGGTCATTCGTGTCAGTGAATTCGTCTAGATACATCCCTGCAATGATATAGGACTGCCCTGGCCATAACTTAACAATCGTATCGACTTTGCGCTTTATAAGAGCAGGAATAACAAATCCCGATATAACAACCGCATTTGCTTTATCAAGCGTGCTGATTTCAGGAATCACATGTAGAGTAATTAATCCATTAAGAGCCACTTCTGGGGTGCATTCCAAGAGTACTCCGTATTTTTTATATTCTACTGTAACTGTCCCTACCAAAGCACCCCCTTGAGGAATCAAAATTGGAAACTCTCCTCCAGAAAAGAAGTGGGCTGTTTTACCGGAAACCGTTGTGATTCTAGGCTCTGCTAAAACGTTAGCATGAGCATCTTCCTCCAACATATCAACGAGAGCAGTCAAACTAAAATTACTATTTGATATTCCATTCCCACTAAAAAAGTAATTAGGGTCTGTTGGAGGCACAGCGGGTAAAAATGCTCCAAGTGCAAACGTTTGGCTTCCACTCTGAAATATAGCCTGCCAGTTAAGGCCAACTCTACCAAGAAGTTCTCGCTGAACTTCATAAAGTTTAACGGCTAACATCACTTGTTGAGGTTCTATATCCAATAGGTTAATCACAGCTTTATCGCCACCCGGGACCAATTTCGTAATAATTTCAATCATTTTGTCAGCCATCTGTGGGTCGGGGACCGTACCCTCAATGATAAATCCACGTGGGGTCGCAATGATGTCAATACAGACCTCAGGAAACAGAGCCTGGATCATATAGGTGACGAGAATAGACTGAAAGTTTTCAGTGGAGTCGCTTTCTAACAGCATTGCGAGTAAATCTTTATGTTTTTCCATTGGGTAAGAACCCTCTAATTCTAGAGAAACGATTCCAGATGCGCTTGCATATGAAAAAAGATCGGCTTGCTGCAGGCTCATTTCCATGAATACTTCTGCGAGTGCATTTGCTTGATTATTATCTGAAGCGATGGGTTTATTATCTGAACCAACAGGTGGAGTTTTTTTGCTATTTTTTTCGACAGCCAAGATGCGAACATTCTTTAAAAGAATTAAAGTAAGAGGCGAAATACCAATTTCTGATTTGGAGGTGAATTTGATATCAACAGAAACTCCCGGCGCCAAGAGTTGGAAAATAGGATCTCTTGTGCTCAGCTCGACTGCAACAATTCTTTTAGTTTTATCTGCAAGAAGCCCAACAAGTTTTGACTCGACCGTTTCCTTTTCCTTCGGCTTAGCTGCAGCTTGTTCTTTAACCTCCAAGAGACTAACGACAGCTTTATCGCCCTCAGAGGACAACATATCTAAGACTTTGATGATTTTTTCAACCGTTTGTTCGCTATCTACTTTTCCTGTAGCGATATATCCCTTGGCTGTAGCAATGATTTTCAACTGGACATGTGGAAAAAGAGAATGGATCATATTCGTAACTAAAATAGACTTAAAGCTCTCTTCCGTATTGCTCTTTAAGAGCTCATCTACGAGAGGATTAGGCTCAATCGATTGGCCTTTTGGGACGATTTCTAGGTTTACCGTTCCGTAGATGTCGGCGAAAGACAAAATCTCTGCTTGTTTTGGAGTCATTTCCAATAAAATTTCAACATAAGTGTTTGGCTTATAGAAATGGTTTTCATCTCCAAAGGACTTTCCATCGGCATCTTTTCCAATACTCAATATGCGAATATTTGGTAAAAGGATCAAAGAGATCGTTTCCAGCCCCAAATCTTGCTTAGAAGTAAATATCACATCGACATAATTGCCTGGGTTCATAAATTGAACAATAGCAGTCCTGTTATATAGTTGGAATGGAACAGCAATTTTATCAGCTTCCGCAATAAGGGTCATCACACCTTGTTTTTTCACTTCCACGACTTCTTCCTGTTTCTTCACTTCTAACTCAGGTGCAGGTGCGGGAATCGCCATGGGTATGTCTATAGGCGCTTTATGACTAAATAAATACGCTGCAATAAGCGCCAGAAGGGCAAAAGAGATAATAAAAAACATCTTGTCTTTGGCCATTATTGATACATCCTATGCATAGGTTATTGAAACGGGTAGCTTCTTAGCTTTTGTACATGATAAGACCTTACTTCAATACTTTTTTTGAGTTAAATATACAACAAAAAAATTCATCTCATGGTTTTTTTACCTTATGCAAAACTCATAAGTTTTACCAGGGAAATTGCATGAAGAATTTATCTTATCATAGAAGTTATTGATAAAAATTAAGCGCAAAGACACAAAGAAGGTAGCCAGGCCGTCCCGGCCTGTGTCACAGAACGAGACCCTGGACTACTTTCTCAGAAAAAATCATGGCAAAGCGAAACAGAAAAGGTGTCGGGTCGTTCCCCCTGACACAGGCCGGGACGGTCTGGCTACCTTCTTTGTGTCTTTGCACTTAATTTTTATCAACAACTTCTATGATAAATTCTTCATGCTATTTCCCTGTAAATTTTGCATAAGACGAGTTACACAAAAAATTTGAGAGTATATGATTGTTAAAAAAGAGTATACATATTATATACATGAGTGACTCAGATTGTTTTTCGTATTCCAATGGAGTGGACATTTTATGACATTGCCCCCTGAAGCAAATCAAGACGCGCCAACTGCTGGTCTAGAGGAAAAGAAAAAATTTCTTCTCATCATTCATCAAGTGCATGAAAAGCTCCTTGATGATCTTGATTATAGCCAAATCGACCTTTTACAGGACAATCCCCAGGCTCTAAGACTTTATTTATATACAGAAATTGAAAAAACGATCAAGAAAATGAAAATTACGGTTAATGAAGTTGACCGTGAGAGATTTCCACAGGCAGTTTTAGATGAAGTTCTCGGGTTTGGTCCTCTTGAACCTCTCTTTAAAGATGAAAGGATCACAGACATTTTTATTAATGGTCCAGACTCAATTTATGTGGAAAAACAGGGGAAAGTTGAAAAATATGACCTCTGCTTTATCGATAATGAGCATATTTTCCGATTGGTTCAAAAAGTTGCTGCAAAATCGGGCAGACACTTAGATCTCAGCACTCCTTATTTTGATGCTCAACTTCCCGATGGAAGCCGAATCCATGCCATTATCCCCCCTCTAGCTTTTGATGGGATAAAAGTATCTATTAGAAAATATTCCTTTGAAAAGCTTGATATCTTCTCGCTTGTGAAAGGAGGAAGCCTTGATGATACGATGGCTAACTTTCTGCAAATTGCAGTAAAAGCGCGTTTCAATATTGCCATCTGCGGAGGTACAGGCTCAGGCAAAACAACACTTTTGAATTCTCTTTTGACCGCCATCAGTCTGGGAGAGCGCATGGTCACTATTGAAGACACCCCAGAACTTGAACCCGCTCACCCCCACGCGGTACGTTTATTGACCAGAATCGCAAATCCAGAAGGAAAAGGAGCGGTCACACAAGCCGATCTCATGATCAACGCGCTTCGTATGCGACCTGACAGAGTGATCTTGGGCGAGCTCAGGGGGGCTGAAGCCTTTAACTTATTGCATGCCATGAACACAGGGCAAGACGGGACGATGGTTACTTTACATGCCAGTGGATCAGAAGAAGTGGTCTCTCGCCTGCTTAACATGATCTTGATGGCTAGATATGCTCTTTCTGCTGACAGCGTGAACCAACAGATCGCAGGCGCGCTAGATCTTATCATTTATGTGACTCGCCTTGTAAATGGAGCCAGAAGAGTTATGACAATTTCTCAGGTCGCTGGCGATAAAGAAGGTAAAGTAAAAATTGAAGATATTTTCCGTTTTGATATTAAAAAAATCACCTCTGAAGAACTTGTCGGGGATTTTACGCAACTTCAAGTACCCCCAACAAAAAGAATATATAACAAGCTTGTTGTTGCAGGTTTATTGGATCAATACAAAGAGCTTTTTGAAAAAAAATAAATGAAACATTTTTTTTGGACTTCTTAAATGCGAAAAAATGATGATGAAAAACCTCCTAAAGTATCCTTTGTGGGATCTCTGATCCATAAATATTTTATAGAGCCTAGCTTACTGATAGCCTTTAGAAATCTTAATTTTGTTTTTGTATATGTCATCATCTTGATTTTGATAACGGGTCATCGGATCACTTTCTGGTATGCATTATTCTATTTCCCCTCATTTTATTTTTTGAACCATATCAGAAAATCGCAACATGAAAAAATACGCATTGAAATTGCCCATCGACTCCCTTTTTTTGCCGACGCTTTAGGCGATGCTCTTTCCTCCGGGACAACCCTAGAACAATCCCTTGTGCTGGCTTCCAGTTTTTTAAAGGGAAACTTTAAGATAGAATTCAATAAGTTAATGTTAAAAAACTTACTGGGAAAAAATATCGGCGTTTTAATGAGAGAGTTAGACTTGAAATTTCCACATACGGGGCTCATCTATTTAATTTCTCTCTTAAACACTTACAACGAACTAGGCGTCGGGATCAGTCCCCTTTTAAAAAGAATCGCCAGGGTTTTAGACGAAAAAGAAAAAGCAGAAGAAAAAATCAGGAACATCTTAGCGGCCGGCAATACCTATGCGAACATTACCATTTGTGTCTTTGGTGTTATATTTTTAGGACTCTCTTTTATATTAAAAAACCAGCTTCGTGAGCTTTTTTCCCCAGGGCTAGAGCCTATTTTTATTTTTTTGATTCTCTGGTCGTGTTTGGGAATATCTCTTGTGACGCGGCTTACTTCACTGGACTTTGCACGTAATTTTTCCTTACGCCCCTATATCATGAAATTTTTAACCAATAGAAAAATGACTTTCGATGACTTATTGAGTTACTCGGGCTTAAAGGGGTTTTGGAGGGAAAAAGATACATATGTTTATTTAGCAATGCTATTTGGTTTCATTCTGAGTTATACAACATCCTGGTGGAGCGAAAGTTTTTATGCAATCATCATAGGGTTCTTGATGGGATCTCTTATTTCTTGGTTTTTAATGAAGTATATTATACAGGCGTTTGTAGATGATCAATTAATCGCGACAGTTGAAGCTTTTCCGGATATTCTGCAGATCTTTATTATCGGATTAAATTCAGGCCTTAACTCATACCTAGCGTTTCAATTTGCTCAAAATGTCATTAAAGCCGACGCACCTAAACTTTTAAAAGAAGAGCTTTGCCGGGCTAAACTTGCCATGGAGTGCGGAGATAGCCATTATCATACATGGAGACGATTATCGGAAAACCTCCCGTTTGACATCGTGAGTGATTTTTCTGAAATCATGATAGCCGCCCCTCTGCACGGAGAGTCCATTGTCAATCCAATGATTCTATTAACAGCGAATTATCAAAAAAAGAAACTATCCTTCATTGAGAAAAAAGCCTCATCGATTTCTCAATTAGTGATTCCTGTAATTGTGATGGCCTTCTTTCCCTTATTCGTCTTCATTATGTTTGCTCCGATACTCTCTAAAGTCTCTAAAATATTTACCTAGGATGGGTTATGCTAAAAAAAATTAAACGTCTCAGAGGAAATGCAATGATTGAATTTGCTTTAGTTTTGCCTATATTACTTCTTCTCGTCGCAGGGACTATTGACGTAAGCATTTTATTTTACGACAAGGCTGTCATCACTAATGCTAGCAGAGAGGGTGCACGCTACGGCGTAGCCTCGTTTCCGGTAACGGGTTATCCCACTTCAGCTCAGGTTATCGCATATGCCACAGCCTATTGCTCCAACTATTTGATCTCCTTTGACAATACGGCTACGGTAACGGTGACGGCCACGCCTTCTAGTGGCTCCCCAGCTCTTGGGGATACTCTTACTGTCACTGTGAACTATACCTATACAGATCTATTACTGCATAATTTTATTAGCCACGGTCAGTTGTATACTTTAGGATCCACCACGGTTATGACTTATGAATAACTCACAGCAAATTAAACAGCAAGGCAGCGTCATGGTTTTTATCGCCTTGTTAATGATTGTGATTCTTATGTTAGCTGCTTTAAGCATTGATCTTGGACACATTTTCGTCGTGCGCAACCAACTTCAAAATGCTGCTGATTCAACAGCTCTGCAAGGGGCTGCTTACCTTTACCCTCTCAGCTCTAATACCCCTAACTGGTCCCTTGCACAAAGCAAGGCCTCGGACGCTGTTTCGCTTAATAAAGTGGATAATATAACCCTTGCCAACGCCACAATCACCACCGGATACTGGGATCTTACAGGAGCCGCTGGTCTACGAGCAACCTCCATTACTCCTGGACCTAATGATGTTCCTGCTGTACAGGTTCATATTTCTCAATCGGCCGCAAATAATGGAGGCCCCGTAGCGTTGTTATTTGGCAATTTAATGGGAGAGAATACTGTAGATTTGAGTGCAACTGCTATTGCGGTAGTCGGATCACCGAGCTCAGTTCAAGCGGGCGATCTCTTTCCATTAGCCATGCCTAAAAGCACTTATGATAGTTATTGGGATTCCACGACAAACACGCCTAAAATAGATTCCTCCACCGGCAATCCTTATATTTTTAATTTATCTGAAGGTGCACAAGGGGGCTGGACCTCATTCGCAGCCAATACGAACAGCACCAGTGATCTCCAAACTCTTATTACGAATGGTAATCCCACCGTACTTAATATAGGCGATAATGTCTGGCTCACAAGCGGTGTCGCCACAGCGCTCTATTCTTCTGTACCGACTAATGTCAATGTGTTAATTGCCGTGACAACAGCCACTAACCCAGGCACACAGCAACCGATCGTTGGTTTTGGGGCGATCCATATCATTTCCGTTTCAGGAGGGGCAAGCAAGATTATTCTAGTGCAAATGACGGATAATTTTAAATTAATTCATAATGACCCAGGCGGACCTAACTATGGATCCTATACTCCTCCTCGATTAGCTCAATAAGAATCATCAGTAAACAGTAAAGAATAAATTTGAAAAATAAAACGATTATATGTTACAATGAGGTGTGGACAACGCGGATTCTATTATATAATATTCATTAATTGTTTTTTTAAGTAGGTGAGAATATATGTCTAGAATAATTAAACGTCTCAGAGGAAACGCGATGATCGAATTCGCTTTAGTTTTGCCTGTATTACTCATTCTTGTTGCCGGAATTATTGACTTCAGTTTTTTATTTTATGATAAAGCTATCATAACTAACGCCAGTAGGGAAGCTGCGCGATATGGTGTCGTTCTGCTTACACCAAGTTATGCCAGTTCAGCTCAGGTCATCTCGTACGCCCAAACCTATTGTAGCAATTATTTAGTCTCTTTTAACGGTACAGCTGCAGTAACGGTGACGGCCACGCCTTCTACTACTCCACCGGTATTTGGGAGCACTCTTACTGTCACCGTGAGCTATGTTTACACGGATCTATTACTGCATAGTTTTATTAGTCATAGCCAGTTATATCAGTTAACAGCCACCACGGTAATGACCTATGAGTAAAGAAAAACCGATAACAAAAAATCACGATTTTCCATTCATTAAACGGAAAGGCAGCGTCATGGTTTTTGTCGCTTTGCTAATGACTGTGATTCTTATGTTAGCCGCTTTAACTGTTGATCTTGGACATGTTTTTGTTGTTCGCAACCAGCTTCAGAATGCTGCCGACTCAACAGCCTTGCAGGGGACTGCTTATCTTTATCCTCTCAGCTCTAATGCGCCTAACTGGTCCCTTGCGCAAAGCAAGGCCTCAAACGCGGTTCCACTTAATAAGGCGGACGAAGTCGCCCTTGCCAACGCTACGATCACTCCTGGATACTGGGATCTTACAGGAGTCAATGGTCTGCGAGCAACCTCCATTACTCCTGGACCTAATGATGTGCCCGCCATACAAGTTAAAATCTCTAAGTCGGCCGGAAATAATGGGGGATCCGTGCCTCTTCTTTTTGGCAGTTTAATGGGTATAAACACTGTAGATCTCAGTGCAACGGCTATTGCGGTAACTGGGTCGCCAAAGTCAGTTCAACCAGGTGATGTCTTTCCAATGGCTATGCCTGCAAGCGATTATAGTGCCTATTGGAACTCTGCTACTGGCTCACCTAAAATAGATCCCTCTACCGGAAATCCTTATATTTTTAATTTATCTGAGGGGGTACAAGGGGGGTGGACCTCATTCGGAACCAATACAAACTCCACTAGCGCACTCAGAAGCCTTATTACAAATGGTAATCCCACAGCACTCAATATAGGCGATGATATCTGGCTCACAAATGGAGCAAAAGCAGCGCTTTATTCCTCTGTTCCGACTAATGTAGACGTGGTAGTTGCTGTTACAGCAGCTGCTACCCCAGGCACACAGCAACCCATTATTGGTTTTGGAGCAATTCACATTATTTCCAGCTCGGGGGGATCGAGCAAGACTGTTCAAGTGCAATTCACGAATAATTTAAAAATGTCCCATGATGACCCAGGAAGCGGAACTAATTACGGAACCTACACACCTCCTAGGTTAGTTCGATAAGAATCGTCACTGAATCCAGAAATATTTGCCGGAGAAATTGCATGAAGAATTTAAAAGTTTCGTAAAAAAAAATTGTAAATAAATAAATTGAAATATAAATTAATTTTATGCTACAATGATAACAAGGGTAGGCTCTGCTTAAAGCATAGTGAGTGATGCTGATCTTTCTTTAAACTTGGAAAAGGTGAAAAAATAAATTGAAAAATAAATTAATTTTATTTTACAGTGCTGATGATTACCGATCTACTGTGGTAGGTGGGCTTTTTTTTGCAGAAAGAGCCATTATAATTAAATCAAAAAAAGGAGTGTAGCTGATGGTGAGAGGTCATTTTGTGCTATAAGGATTGAAGAGATTATAGCATAACGATTGAACATTAAGTCGACCACTTTTTTTTTAAACAAAAGGAGACAATATGTCTATCCATTCAAAAAATAAGATTAAGGGGGCTACAATGATTGAATATGTTCTCATTGCAGGATTAATTGCGCTTGTTGCGGGCGTTGCCTTAGGAGCGCTTGGACCCAAAGTGGGCGGTGTTTTTAGCAATTCGACAAGCGCAATACCCTCGTAAAAAGGGATGTAATTGATAGCAAAAAGTAGTTTTGTATTATAAAGAATGAATGAGTTATCACACAGTGTGAATAACCAGTCAATCACCGACTTTAACTAAAGGAGACAATATGTCTAACTATTCAAAAAACAAGATTAAGGGTGCTACGATGATCGAATATGTTCTTATCGCAGGATTGATTGCACTTGTTGCGGGCGTTGCCTTGGGAGCGCTTGGACCTAAAGTGAGCGGTGTTTTTAGCAATTCGACCGCTAAAATACCTTCCTAACCAAATTAACCTAAGTCGAGCACACACGGAGGTAACTCTGTGTGTGTTTTTTTTACCAAAAAATTTCGGTTTTGATCGAGGTCTTGTTATATGAAGTAGCTTTTACCGTTCTATAATTCATGGACAAATATTCCACTCACGTCCTGATAAACTGACCAGAGCCCAAGGTTCTTCTAAATTTATGTCTGACTCCAATCCTAACCTTCCTGGACTTGATCACCTTAGAACATTTGCCATCACCTCCGTTTTCTTTTATCATTACACTTTTTTTTACCATCCTGAATGGATGGGAGTTGCGTTCAATTTTGGCTGGAGTGGCGTCGATCTCTTTTTTGTGCTAAGCGGATACCTGATCTCCTCTCAGTTGTTCCGT
>Ga0207102_1141_pt1 | contig 13682 bp, 9 predicted proteins | sample Alteio_BWMinHeat_80_FD_153573 | JGI IMG/M metagenome (GOLD analysis project Ga0207102, IMG submission 153573) | Enriched cells from forest soil in Barre Woods Harvard Forest LTER site, Petersham, Massachusetts, United States -... | ecosystem: Environmental > Terrestrial > Soil > Temperate forest >... | reverse complement strand
AGAAGTACCCCGTTACCTGAAGAGAGCCAGATATGCCATTAATTATATACCTGATGAAGAACCGTTCAATGCACAGACTTCAACCAAATTCCTGGAATATGCCGCGATGAAAATTCCTGTTATCAGCACCCATTATTTTTGGATTTCTGAATTCAGGGAAAGGTATGGCGGTAATTATTTTTTATTGAAGAAAGATCTTACGAATATGACATGGGACCTGATTACCAGGTTTCCATTTGAATTTCCGGATCTTCAAAGCTGGGGATGGGAAGACAGGATTCTGGCATCCGGGATTCTGGAGTTTCTAAGACAAGCGGGAACTAGTATAAGAGTATAAGAGTATAGGAGTATAAGAGTTAATAACTCACAATTTCCACTCCTATACTCCTATACTCTTATACTCTTATACTTGTTAAAGCACGATCATATTCAGCAAGAATCTTTTCCATACCAAATTTTTCAGTTACAAGTGCACGTCCATTCCTGCCCAATTCTGCGCGCCGCCCTGAACTCAGACGCATCATTTCTTCCATCCTTGCCGCCAGATTTGTGACATTGTTAGGAGAGCATAAAAAACCATTAACGCCGTCCTGTACTACTTCTTTACAACCCGTAATCAGGGATGTAATGATGGGAATTTCCATCGCGGCTGCTTCGAGAAGGCAACGCGGAATTCCTTCATGATAAAAAGAAGGAAATACAAAACAATCCGCCTGTCTCAGAAAAGGCCTCACGTCTCTGGCGAAACCGCTGTAATGAATGATTCCTTTCTTCTGCCAATGTCTTATCTCTGATTCTGAAATAGAATCCGGATGATTTTTTTCAAAAAAACCGATCAGTTCAAAACGCACATCACGATATTTATTTTTAAGAATCTTCGCTGCCTCCACATATATTCCGACCCCCTTTGATTTGAGTAAGCGGGTGCTCATCAAAAACTGAAAGGCCTTGCTTCTTGCTACCGGTTTATTTTCCTGAGGTGAAAAATGTAATGTGTTGATTCCCTCTCCGGGCAAAATTTTTATTTTATCTGCACTGGTCAGCTTTCTCTGGATAAATACCTGCGCATCTTCCTGGTTTAAAAACCACACTTCACCCGCTTTTTTTAATGCCCTGCGGTATAGGATAGAAACGATACGGTTAAGCCAGTTATGCCTGTCAAACGTATACCCCAGACCCGTAATAACCGCTATTGACTGAATTCCACAACGCGCCGCCGCCAATGATCCATAGATATTGGGTTTAATTACATAATGAAAGATAAAATCCGGCTTTTCAGATCTGTAAATCCTTTCCAGTGATTTATATAAAGAGTAATCAAGCAGGGGATTTTCGGAACGGTTGTTGAAATGAATGTCATGATAAGTGCAACCGGATTTCATCAGTTCTTCAGCAAATTCATCTCCTGGCGCAATGATCAACACATCAAAACTCAATAAAAGGTGGCGGATAAGGTCCATCCGGAAATTATATACAGACCAGGCGCTGTTGGCAACAAGCGTTATCTTTTTCTTATGTTGTCCGGGTTCATGTATGATCATCCGTCGATATTAAATTCAAATTTATAGATTTGGGGAATCAAAATCAGGTAAAGTTCAAATGCTGACATATTTACTCTTTTTCTTTTACCTGTTTTCGGGAACAATTTTGTTGCATATTCTTATACGGCGAAATATTTTCAAATTTTCCATTTATCAAACAACGACTATTTTGTTTTTCAAAATTTTCATGGGCTGTTTGTATGGATGGGTGTTTCTGCATTATTACGGTGGAGACGATACCTGGAATTATTTCAGTGAATCTAAAGATCAAACCGGTTTGCTGCTCAGGCATCCGTTACAATTCATTCATGAATTTCTACCATCATATTCACTCAAAATGACAGATTATCATTATGGAGAGGCCATCCTTTTTTATATTGACCATTTTGAAAGATGGTTTATGATCAAAGGCCTGGCTTTTCTGAACCTGCTGAGTGGGAAAAATTATTATATCGATGTTTTATGGTTTGAATTTCTAACTATCCCAGGTTCCTTATTATTATTTAAACTTCTGGCCAAAGAGTTTCCTTTCAGGATAGGAGTAAATTTCCTCCTTGTTTTTTTTATTCCATCTGTCATATTCTGGTGCAGTGGCATACGTGCAGAAGCTCTTCTCTTATTATTCATGGTGCTGATGATTTATAACAGTCAGGCTTATGCGCGTAAACCAGGAGCCTTAAAAGTGTTTGGTATCCTGGCTGGTTTATTGGGTATGCTTTTAATAAGGTATCAGTTCCTCATTTTCTTTCTTCCGGCATTTTTGGCTTTTTCGATGAGCCTGAGGAAAAAGGAAAATTCTTCTTTATATTTTAAACGGATCTATATCCTGGGGGTCTTGATTTTCCTGGCAAGTTTATTCCTGCCCCCCGCCTATCAGCTCTCACTCCCTGCTCAGCATGCGCAGGAAAACTTTTTTCGTTTGCAGGGGAATACACGCTACCCGTTGGATACTCTTAAACCCGGTCCCCTTAGTTTTATCAGAATATTACCACAGGCTGCAGCAAATAGTATTTTGCGCCCCTACCCCTGGGAAGGAAAAAGTATGCTGCAATCCATTTCCTCGGTGGATGTTCTTTTCATAATAGCCGGGCTGATCTATTTCATAGTAAGCCCCCTACGCAGGGAACAGATAAATCATCCAATTTATTGGCTTTTCCTGTTTTATAGTATCAGCCAGCTGATCGGAATAGGTTTAACAGTACCCTTTCCGGGTGCAATAGTAAGATACCGTTCCATAGCATTTCTGCTGTTGGCCCTGTTCCTTTATGCCGGAAATCCACTGCTTCAACGAAAACTCAGAAACTGGATTTTTAAATTACATTAGAATTATCCGTAATGTTAGAATTTTAAAGGATTTTAAATGGATAAATAATAATAAAATCCATTTAAATCAATAAATTTTATAAGATTTTCTAAAAAAATCAGGAGAAAGCTCTTTTTTTTCTGTCCTTCTGAATTATCGCTTACATTCGTTTTTATAAAAATTATTCTAAATGGAATCGTTAAGAGTAAAAGCAATTAACGATCTGTCAACAAAAACTTCAGATGTTGTCCTTGACGGATCCGAAAAAATCACTGCTATTTTTCAGGAAAATGTATTTACTATCCGCACAGCCAGGGAATTCCTGAGCGATGAGGCATTCAAAAGCTTGTCAGGTTCAATAAAAGGCGGTAAAAAAATTGACCGCGCAGTCGCCAATCAGATTGCTGCCGGATTAAGGCAGTGGGCTGAACTTAAGGGCGTTACACATTATACACACTGGTTTCAGCCATTGACGGGTTCTTCAGCAGAAAAACACGATTCCTTTTTTGCAATCAAGGGTGACGGGACTGCCATTGAACAATTTGAAGGAGATGCCCTGATACAACAGGAACCGGATGCTTCTTCATTTCCGTCGGGCGGACTTCGTGCCACATTTGAAGCGCGGGGTTATACGGCCTGGGATCCATCCTCTCCTCCTTTCATCATGGAAATCGAACCGGGAAAAACATTATGTATTCCAACCATATTTGTTTCTTATACCGGCGAAACGCTGGATTATAAAGCACCCCTGCTGAAATCTCTGGAAGCAATGAATAAAGCAGCAGTGGATGTTTGTAATTATTTCGATAAAAATGTTACCAAAGTCATCGGAACCCTGGGATGGGAACAGGAATACTTTGTAGTAGATGAAGCCCTCGCCAACGCGAGACCCGACCTGGTCATGAGCGGAAGAACAGTCTTCGGCCACCCGCCTGCAAAAGGCCAGCAACTGGAAGATCATTATTTTGGTTCCATACCTGAAAGAATTTATGCTTTCATGCGTGACTTTGAAACGGAATCCTATAAGCTGGGCATTCCTTTGAAAACCCGTCACAATGAAGTGGCACCATCCCAGTTCGAATGCGCACCGATTTTTGAAGAAATAAGTGTGGCAGTGGACCACAATACCCTGCTCATGGATATTATGGACCGCGTTGCGAGAAGACATAAACTGCGCGCATTACTCCATGAAAAACCTTTCGCAGGTATCAACGGAAACGGGAAACACAATAACTGGAGCATGTCCACGGACACAGGCGTTAACCTGCTTGCGCCGGGCAAAACACCCAAGACCAACCTGATGTTCCTGACATTTTTTGTAAACACAATTAAGGCAGTGCATGATTACGCAGATGTACTCAGGGCTTCCATCGCTTCCGCGGCCAATGATCACCGGTTGGGAGCCAATGAAGCACCTCCTGCAATCATTTCCGTTTTCATAGGCGGATTCCTTACCAAAGTTCTGGAAGACATTAAAGAACGTGTGGGTGCGAAATTCGACGAACAGGATGAAGCCATACTTAAACTTGACCTGCACCGCAGCATTCCAGAATTGCTGCTGGACAATACAGACCGTAACCGGACTTCTCCATTTGCCTTCACCGGAAATAAATTTGAGTTCCGTGCAGTAGGTTCTTCAGCAAATTGCGCCAATGCGATGACTTCTCTTAATACCATCATGGCAGAAACACTTAAGAATTTTAAAAAAGAAGTGGATGCCCTGATAGAAAAAGGAGAGAAAAAGGAAATCGCCATCATGCACGTGATACGGGAATATATCGTGAGCAGCGAAAAGGTACTTTTTGAAGGAAATAATTATAGTGAAGAATGGGAAAAAGAAGCGAAAAAAAGAGGTTTACCCAATGTTAAAACGACCCCGCTTGCACTCGATGCACTTTTAACTGAAAAGGCAAAACATTTATTTGAATCAAATAATGTTTTAAACCACGTAGAACTGGAAGCACGTCATGAAATTGAGCTTGAAAAGTATGTAAAAAAAGTGCAGATAGAAGCCAGGATTATGGGTGAGCTTTGTACCAGTCATATCCTCCCCCCTGCTTTCAAATACCAGAATACACTAATACAAAATATCATCGGACTCAAGGAAATCGGTCTGAAAGAACCCGCTTTCGCCAACCAAAAACAAATCCTTGAAAAAATTTCAGAGCATATTTCCGTGATCAGCGAACAGGTTGGTAAAATGATCGAAGCAAGAAAAAAAGCCAATGCGCTGACTGATTCCAGGGCGAAGGCGATTGCCTACTGCGATGATATCAAAGATACTTTCTTTGATAAAATCAGGTATCATGTAGATAAACTGGAAGTACTTATTGATGACAGCGAATGGTTGCTTCCGAAATATCGCGAGATTCTCTTTCTGAGATAATAATTAATAATTTTTTTACCCTAAGGGCTCTGATTCAGAGCCCTTTTTTATTGGATAATGTTTATTGCAAATATGTTTTTTTTGAAGAAAATCTAATATTTCTATTATATTAAATAAAAATATATATGATCCAATAACAAATTAGAATTAGAATTAATAATACTTTCACATTTATAAATAAGTATTACATATTTATTTAATGCGCGCTGATAAACCCCTTCCTAGTTTGCTGATATGTGTAGTGATTCCGCTCTATCCAATTATTTGAAAACCGCTTCGATTACGATTCAGCTTAGCCATTAAAAATGTTAAGTCAGATTCCCTGGTCAGGAATCTGAGAAGATGTTAAAACAGGGTCCCTGGTCAGGATTCTGCCAATTTTCAGTAAACATTTAAAACAAACAGCAATGGTTAAAAACTTCAAACTGCTTATTATCGCAATCGTGTCTTTTGTTTATGTGAATGGCCAGGATTCAACTAAAACGGCAGCAGCTCCTCCCGTCAAGGTTGATTCGGTCCCTCCTTCTCCGGCAACAACTTTTTCAGGCTCTTTGGATCTTTATTACAGATACAATTTTGCCAATGCGCCAGGTTTTAATAATAACTATACAAGCTTCACGAATTCACAAAATTCGTTTGAGCTTGGTATGGCAACTATCCGGGCAGATCACAGCTGGTCAAAAGCAGGCGTGACTGTTGAACTCGGATTTGGAAGAAGAGCGCAGGAATTCTCTTATAATGAAGCATATCAGGGTGGTACAATTGGAGCTGCTCCAACTCCTTATTTTTCCCTCGCCAATGTAGTGCAGGCTTATGTGTACTATAATATTACCGATAAAATCAAACTGACTGCCGGTAAATGGGGAACACATATCGGTTATGAAGTGGTAGATGCCGCTTCGAACCGGAACTACTCCATGGGTTATATGTTCTCCTATGGTCCCTTTTATAATATGGGTTTGAAGGCAGATGTAACATTGAGCAGTAAGACTGCATTCATGATAGGTATATCCAATCCGACGGACAATACGACTACAATGAGTCAGAATAAAATGGCCATTGCCCAATTCTCGGTTCTTCCAAACGCCAATTGGAAATTTTATCTGAATTACCAGGGAGGTACAACAAGCGATACTTCTTCACTCAATCAGTTTGACCTCGTAATAAATGGAACTTTTTCTCCCAAATTCGGGATCGGTTTTAACGCCACCGATCAGACTCGTAAGTATACCACTTTAGGAAATGTTAACTGGTGGGGAGCCGCCCTGTACCTGAACTGGGATCCGAGTTCTTTATTCGGTCTGACTTTAAGAAGTGAATATTTTGATGATAAGGATAATGTAGTTACACCAGGCAGTTTCACTGAGTTTACATTAACCGGTGCGTTTCATTTGGGAAAACTGACTTTCATGCCTGAACTCAGGCTTGACGGCTCAAAAAGTTCAGCTTTCCTGAAACATGATGACACACCGACAAACAGCACGTTTAGTGCAATTTTTGCCGCCACCTATGTCTTTTAATAAATGGATCTGAAACATATTCAAATACCTGAACAGGCAGCAACTTTCATAGTATCTGAATATATTATTTACTCAATTTCAATCAACTAGACTATGCTCTTCTTAAAAAACATCAGCAAAACAGCCACGCCGACCATTTGCGTCCCCTTATCAAAATCGCAAAAATGGAAACTGGGACTTGGAATTTTCCTTGGTAAAATGCTTGGATTATTCATTGTGCTCATTGCAATGAAAATGATTCCGGCACTCATCGCCACGAAGGCATATGCGGGAGATACTTACACCGCACATGAAACTTCCACGATGAATTCAATTAACACTGTATGGACACTTGTTGCTGCATTCCTGGTCTTTGGTATGCAGGCCGGATTCATCATGCTGGAAGCAGGTTTCGCCCGGGCCAGAGAAACGGTGAACGTTTTGATGGAGTGTATTTTTGATACCTGTTTATGCGGACTGCTTTTCTGGGCCATCGGTTATTCCTTTATGTTTAGCCACGGTAACGGATTCATTGGATTGAACTGGTTTTTTCTTCAGGGCACTCCGGCTACTTATGAAACTACCGGGATACCTTTACTGGCACACTGGATTTTCCAGTTTGCATTTGCGGATACCTGCTCAACTATTGTATCCGGCGCGATGATCGGACGTACTGCTTTCAGAGGAGATATTATTTATAGTATTGGTATTACCGGATTCATTTACCCAATCATCGGACATTGGGCATGGGGACCAGATGGCTTCCTTGCAACCATGGGAAGTACCGGATATTTCCTTCCAACACTTGGTAACGGATTCCGTGATTTTGCCGGTTCAACTGTTGTTCATACAATTGGGGGGATTGCGTCTCTTGCCGGAGCTGTTGTGCTTGGGCCAAGAATAGGGCGCATATTCAAACGGGATGGCGGTGGAATGCCTGCACCTCACAATCTCACCATTGCTGCGGTTGGAGGTTTCATTCTCTGGTTCGGTTGGTATGGTTTTAATCCGGGAAGTACCTTATCTACCATGGATGCAGATGGTATCGGACGTGTCGCAACAAATACAACACTCGCGGCCTGTGCAGCAGGAATGACTGCCATGTACATGGCTTTGTGGTTTGGAGACACAAAGGGGAAATTTGATCTGGGTTATACTGTTAACGGATTTTTAGGCGGACTGGTAGCAATTACCTGTCCATGTTACTGGGTAAGTCCTTTCGGAGCAGTTATGCTGGGAGCCGTTGCCGGGATTGTTGTCTGGCTTGGTGTAAACATGCTTGAATATTTAAGAGTAGATGATCCCATCGGGGCGGTTGCTGTGCATGGATTTGCAGGAATCTGGGGTACTTTATCTCTTGGATTATTTGCTGCTGGCTTCGGAGCAACAGGCCCCACTGGAGCTGATCTCTCTTCTCCTGTAAAGGGCTTATTTTACGGTGGTGGAATCGGCGTATTAAAAGCGCAGTTTATAGGGAGCGCTACCATAACGATCGCAACTTTTGTCGTAACCTATGTCATGATGTGGCTGATCAAACAACTGCCTCATCCATATAACCTGCGTGTTGAAGCAAAAGGCGAAACAGGTCCGGGAGGTTTGGATATGTACGACCATGGTTCTTCTGCTTATCCGGCGCAATAAGGTCAATATTTTCGTGCTGTAATAATTGTTTTTCGATTTTAAGACCGTCCTGCATTTTGCGGGACGGTTTTTTATTATCCAAAAATCATGAAAACCAGTCCTGGCAGGGAAAAACAAGGTATTTTAAAAAATATTTTAAAAAATCTTTAAAAAAAATAACGATGATATTTTTGACTGGGAAGGAATTATTCGTGTAGAAATGACACCATTGATTTATTTTTTTAATTATTCCGCATTGAATAAATATAAATTCTGTGGAAATGTTTACATATACTAATTTTCAATACGTTACGTATTGGTACATAGTATCTAATAATCAAAAAATGATCTAATTTTGGGTCATAATATTAGAAAAACTAAAAAAACCTCAATGAAAAATTTACTAAAAGTTACCAGCTATACTCTGGCCACTGCGTTCGTATTCGTTATTTCTCAGTTTTCTGTTTTAGCAGCTGCTAATACTTCAAATGATTCTTCTTTATCTGGAGCTCAGGTTATCGGGGGAGTTGCAGTTTTAGTTGCAGCCATTCTGATACCTACAATGAGGAGTGCACGTAAGGCAAATGCTAATAGCTAAGCTTAAAAATTTATTGGAATTTATACCAATACAGCCGTTACGTTAATCGTTGCGGCTTTTTTATTTCATTTATTAGAATCTCTTTCGAAAACATTTTATTGGAATCTTTTTGAAAACTTTTGTCAGAATCTCTTCTGAAAACATTTTATTGGAATTTTTCTGAAAGCATTTATTTAGAATCTCTTCCGAAAGCATTTTAGTGGAATTTTTTAGAAAGCATTTATTTAGAATCTCTTCCTAAAGTGCCAGAGCGAATGATCCACGCTTTTAAATAATTATCCCAAACTCATCACGGAGCGCTCTTTTAGCCGCATGATAACCACACATTCCATGCACTCCCCCGCCGGGAGGCGTAGATGCGGAACAGAGATAAATACCACGGACCGAACTCCTGTAAGGTGCAGAGCGAAGTGCAGGTCGCGTGAATAATTGTGAAAGGAGATTGGCACCTCCTCCGATATCGCCCCCTATATAATTTGAATTGAGTTCTTCCATAACCTTCGTGTTCATGGTATGTCTGGCTAATATTCTTTCCCGGAATCCCGGTGCAAATCTTTCTACCTGTTTTTCTATTGCTTCTGTCATATCTTTTGTTGAACCGGATGGTACGTGACAATAAGCCCATCCGGTTTGTTGACCCACCGGTGCACGTTGCGGATCTATGATAGATTGCTGGGCAAGAATCACAGCGGGTTTTTCAGAATGTTTACCAAACCATGCTGCCTTTTCAGATGCAGCCATTTCCTGGTATGAACCACCGAGGTGAATCGTGCCCGCTTTTCCTGCAGACTCAGACCTGAAAGGAATACGATCAGCCAGGGCCCAGTCTATTTTAAATACACCCATCCCATACCGGAATTTTTTAAGTTGCCAGCGATAATAGGATGACAAACGATTACCTGCAATTTTTAAAAGCTGAAGTGGACCCACATCCAGTAATACTACATGAGAAGAAGGAAGATGATCCAATGATTTCACCTCATGGTTCGTTTCGATTTTACCTCCGATACTTTTGAAGTAAGAAACCAGTGCATCTGCTATGGATTGCGAACCACCTTCAGCCACCGGCCATCCGCGTATATGCCCAACCGTTAGTAATACGAGTCCTATACCTGAGCTGGCCAGAAAATTAAACGGTAGCTGGGAATGGACCGCCAGGCCGCCCCAGAATCCTTTTGTTTTTTCTGCATGAAACCTTTTCGAGAGCTGGTTTGCTGTAGAAAGTGCGCTCCATCCAAATTGCATCATCTTCAGTGGATGTTTGGGAAAATGCAGGGGGCCAAGAACATCGTCCTGTAAATCCGGCCATGACTTCACCAGCGGCAGCATTAATTTCAGATAAGCATCAGCATCTTCACCCATGGCTTTTGCTGTTTCGGCAACAGAAGATAACAATTGGATGGCACTACCGTCATCGAAAGGATGTACAAGCGGAATCTCGGGATAAAGAAACTTCAAACCAAAATCAGACAGTGGCAGGGTATTAAAGAAAGGAGAACCGGCCGCCAGCGGATGTACAGCAGAACAGAGATCATGCCTGAACCCCGGAATGGTAATCTCTTCAGTCCGTAATCCACCCCCTGTTGCTGACTTCGCTTCCAGGATCAAAACTGAAAGTCCCGCCTGTTGCATGGCAATCCCCGCTGCCAGCCCATTGGGACCGGAGCCAACGACGATCGCGTCGAAATCTTTTTTTGGTTGACGGTTGACGGTTGACAGTTATTTATTATTAAAACTACTATCCACATCCTTACACTCTCACACTCTCACACTCTCACACTCTCACACTTGGAAAAGATCAAGACGCCTACGGCGTTTTGATCTTTTCCACCGCCCACTTCAATGCAAGTTGAAATTGTTCCTGTGTTGAAAGATTTGAATTGTCCAGAACAATAGCATCCGGAGCTTTCCTGAGTGGACTAATCTCACGATGAGAATCTATATAGTCCCGCATTTCCAGGTTGTTCTTGACTTCCTCAATGGTGATATTCGGATTTTTCTCATACAGCTCACGAAACCTTCTCTCCACCCTTACCGCATTATCTGCTGTCATGAAGATTTTGAGTTCTGCATCCGGAAAAACAACGGTGCCGATATCGCGCCCGTCCATTACAATTGCTTTTTTATTTCCGAGTGATTGCTGCCGTTTTACTGCAAATTCTCTTACTTCTTTAATGGAGGCAATCTCACTCACTTTTTCCGCTATTACCAGTTCGCGGATAAGATATTCCACATTTTCCCCGTTCAGAATAATTTCACTGGTCTTTGTTGATTCATTATAAACAAATTCTAAATTGATTTCTTTAATCGCTTTTATAACTGCATTTGTATCCGTCCAGTCTACATGATTTCTCAAAAAATATAAGGTAATGGCCCGGTACATAGCGCCGCTGTCAATATAAGTGTACTTTAGTTTTGCCGCCAGTTGTTTGGCAAGCGTGCTCTTCCCGCAGGATGACCAGCCATCGATCGTGATTATAATATCTTTTTTATGCATGAGTTTACCGTACTGCAAATAAAAGATTTGCCACGGAAACACGGAAATTTCCGTGCGCCGTGGCAAATAATATTTCAAATAAGAAAAATTCTTCCTTAAACTTCAGAAGCTTCCTTCTCTTTTTCTTTAAGAGTAAATCTGATCCTTGATTCAGCTTTATCCAGATCAGCGATCATCACATCCCCATTCTTGATACTCATGTTCAGAATTTCTTCTGCTAAAGGATCTTCAAGATATTTCTGAATAGCACGGTGTAAGGGCCTTGCTCCAAACTGCACATCATATCCTTTTTCAGCAAGGAAGCTTTTCGCATCTGCAGTCAGCTCAAGCGTAAAGCCCAGCTGCACCAGTCTCTTCATCACTCCCTTCATCAGGATATCGATGATATTGAAAATGTTCTCCCTGGTGAGGGAATTAAATATAACGATATCATCAACACGGTTAAGGAACTCAGGACTGAAAGTCCGTTTCAATGCCTTTTCTATAACCTGTTTATTATTCTCGTCTGCATTGGCTGTTCTGGCTGATGTGGCAAAACCAACACCGTCTCCAAAATCTTTCAGCTGTCTGGCTCCGATATTCGAAGTCATGATGATAAGGGTATTCTTGAAATCTATCTTTCTTCCCAAACCATCTGTAAGCTGACCATCATCCAGTACCTGCAATAATATATTATAGATATCAGGATGCGCTTTTTCTATTTCGTCCAGCAATATCACACTGTAAGGCTTTCTCCTGACTTTTTCAGTAAGCTGCCCGCCTTCTTCATAGCCAACATATCCGGGAGGCGCTCCGATCAGCCGGCTGACAGTAAACTTTTCCATGTATTCACTCATGTCAATACGAACGAGCGAGTCTTCAGAGTCGAACATATAACGGGCCAGTGCGCGGGCAAGTTCTGTTTTGCCAACACCGGTAGGACCAAGAAATATAAATGTGCCGATGGGTTTCCTTGGATCTTTCAGACCGACGCGGTTTCTTTGAATGGCTTTCACCACCTTAAGAATAGCTTCATTCTGACCGACCACCATATCGCCCATGTCTACCGACATATTTTTCAACTTTTCGCTTTCCGCCTGCACCATTCTTTTTACAGGAATGCCCGTCATCATACTCACTACTTCGGCAATATTTTCCTCATCTATCGGATAACGGCGGTGTTTACTTTCTTCTTCCCATTCGAGTTTGGCTTTTTCCAGTTCTTCCTGTAAACGTTTTTCAGCGTCACGCAGGGAAGCGGCCTCCTCGAACTTCTGACTTTTTACTACTTTATTTTTTTCGTTCTTTACTTCTTCAATTTTCTTTTCGAATTCAACTATATTCTGAGGAACGTTTATATTTTTCAAATGCACCCGCGCACCGACTTCATCCAATACATCGATCGCTTTATCCGGAAGAAGGCGGTCGGTCATGTACCGGTCGCTCAGTTTAACGCAGGCCAATATCGCATCATCAGAATAAGTTACGTTATGATAATCCTCGTATTTGGATTTGATATTTTCCAGAATCTGTATAGTTTCATCCACACTTGGCGGATCAATCATGACTTTTTGGAAACGACGATCCAGCGCACCATCTTTTTCGATATACATTCTGTATTCATCAAGTGTGGAGGCGCCGATGCATTGCAGCTCACCACGGGCAAGAGCAGGTTTGAAAATATTGGATGCATCCAGTGAACCGGAAGCTCCGCCTGCACCTACGATGGTATGAATTTCATCTATGAATAAAATAACATCCCTGTTTTTTTCCAGTTCGTTCATGATGGCTTTCATGCGTTCTTCAAACTGTCCGCGATATTTGGTGCCTGCAACAAGTGCAGCCAGATCCAGTGATATCACGCGTTTGTCGAAAAGTACACGGGAAACCTTGCGCTGAACAATCCGGAGAGCGAGACCTTCCACAATAGCCGTCTTGCCTACGCCGGGTTCACCGATCAGTATCGGATTATTTTTTTTGCGCCTGGATAAGATCTGTGAAACTCTTTCTATTTCTTCTTCCCTTCCTACGATCGGATCCAGTGAATTCATCTCAGCGAGACGGGTAATATCCCTTCCGAAATTATCCAGCACGGGTGTTTTACTTTTTGCATTTCCCGCCGGACGGGCTTTTTGTTGCGCATACTTTTTTTCATCATCAAAATCATCATCGTTCTCTTCTGCGTATTCGCTCCGGGTATCATTACTCTTAACAACACCCAGTTCATTTCTGAATAAATCGTAATCCACGTCGAATTGA
>Ga0207102_1140_pt1 | contig 13692 bp, 1 predicted proteins | sample Alteio_BWMinHeat_80_FD_153573 | JGI IMG/M metagenome (GOLD analysis project Ga0207102, IMG submission 153573) | Enriched cells from forest soil in Barre Woods Harvard Forest LTER site, Petersham, Massachusetts, United States -... | ecosystem: Environmental > Terrestrial > Soil > Temperate forest >... | reverse complement strand
ATCAATCGAAGGGCATACCGATTTCGTCTCCGCCCTGGCATTCTCGCCGGACGGCAAGTGCCTTGCCTCGGGAGCTGGAAATCGGGACGGAACAATTCGTCTTTGGGACTTAAAAAAAGTGGCAAGAGCACATGAGATACGCATGCTGAGAGAACATAAAGGTGATATCGTTGCAATCGCATTTGCACCCGACGGAAATACATTGGTGTCTTGCGGAAGACGACGGAATAGCGACAACGGCGATCGCGACGTAGTACTTTGGGATTTGGCTGGCGGTACAAAGGTATGGAAAAGTGAGGCACCGAGCGGGGTCAACTCAGTTGGTTTTTCACCTGAAGGCAGCAGCATCGCTGTTGGAGGAAGCGGAGGAGTTTTCTTGATTGACGTGAAAACCGGCACCAAGAAACAAGCTGCACTTGATCGAGCTGAAACAGTGGCTTGGGCGCCCTCTGGCAAAGTTTTAGCAGTAAGCTGCGCAAATCGTTCAATTTATCTTTATGATGCTCGCGCAGAAATCAAGTTAGCCGAACTCCCGGGGCATGGGAGCACTGTGACCTGTTTGGCCTTCGCGCGGGATGGCAAAATTCTAGCGTCAGGAAGCACTGACGGGGCCTTGATCCTGTGGGATGTTGCGACTCACAAACCGTTACACCGGTTTTCTGGGCACAACTATCGTGTGACGGGTTTGGATTTTTCTGCAGATAACGACACTCTGGCTACGCGGGCGGATGATTGCTCCCTTCGAGTTTGGAATCTAGCGGAGGGGAAGGAAAAATTCCGGTTGGAGGTTGATCCAAAGCAAGACTACGTAAGTTCAGCACCGTTCGTTAAACCATCGCGGACCCTAGCTTACTCATGCGATGGCAATTTCATTGCGACCATTAGCATAGATCGGACCATTCAGGTTTGGGAGGCAGGGGCTGCGCGACGCTATGTTGAACTCAAGGGGCACAGTGCCGCAATCAGTTGCGTCTGCTTCGCCCCTGATGGAAAACTGCTAGCATCGGGTGATGTTGGAGGTAGCGTCCGCCTCTGGGACTTAAAGGAAAAAAAAGGAGTTCGCCAGCTCAATCTTGAGGCCGGGGTCTTCCAGCAGCCGAAGGTTCTTTCTCTTTGTTTTTCACCCGATGGCAAAGCTCTCGCCGTTAGCTATCAAGGTGAATTGATCCGCCTTTGGGATCCGATTTCGGGCTGCAAGTTGGGGAAGGATTTGCCCTGGTGGGCTCATTCCATGGCTTTCTGTGCTCACAACGGAACTCTGGTTATAGCTGATCAAGGGCGAGGACACGACGGCATTATTCGGGTTGTAGAACCCGCTACTGGGAAGGAACTCCGCAAGCTGGAACGCCTTACAAGGGACGGGGTCGTTTTTGCGGTCTCGCCTAACGGTGCCTTGGTGGCCTCAGCAGGACATCGTGATGGTACCATCACTCTTTGGGAGCTAGCAACGGAACAAGAGTTGTTCCGTTTCCGTGGGCACGAGGGTCCCGTCTATTCCTTGGCCTTTTCCCACGATGGAAAACGGATTGCTTCAGGTGGTCAAGACACCACAGTGATGATCTGGGATATGTTGACGCCTCCCGGCGTTCTTACTGTAAGAGCAGATCCGACGGAGAACCGGCTTGCAAGTCTCTGGACGGACTTGGCTGGACAAGACGGCATAATTGCCTACCGGGCGATGCGCACACTGGCTGATATGCCAGAACATACGTTGCCTCTGTTCAAAAAACACCTTCAGACTAGCACCAGCCAATACCAGAAAAGTTTGTCGGAGTTGTTTGCTGACCTGGACAGCGACACTTTCAAGGTACGTGAGTCAGCCTGTCAAGCATTAACTTCGATGGGGAGGGGCATCGAACCAGAAATACGTCATACAATGATGAATACTTCAAGTCATGAAGTCCAACACCGCCTTGCGGATGTCCTCGCTGTGCTAGAACGTTCAGCAAGAAGTCCTGACAGTTTGCGGCGTCAACGCGCCATCCAAGTACTTGAGTGGATTGGTTCGGAAACAGCAGTGAACGTATTGAAAACTCTGGCCAGTGGAGCGCCGTATGCCGAGCAAACTCAAAGTGCCAAGGCCGCATTGCGGCGACTGGAAGGAAGGCGATTTGCGAAGTAGGGTCTACACCCGTTTTCCACACGTGCCCGATCCTACCGAACCCAGTGTTTTTCTGTCAATGGGCACACGAGACACTTGACGGGTTAGGGAGAGATCTTAGGTTGGAGAGAGGCGTACAACATTGCACGGCCGAAGCGAAGGTCTGCCAATTACTTCTTAAGGAGAAATCATGCGCACCTGGATAAAGTGGAGCGGTTGGAAATGGCGCAAGTCGAATAAACATAAGATAAAGCGAGTATGTTTGCAACTGGAATATTTAGAGGACCGTCAAGCCCCCGCGGTATACACCGTCATCAATCCTGGGAATGCCGGAGTCGGGCTGGGTAACACCGGTGACATCAAGTACTGTATAGACCAATCCAACCAAAACCCAGGAGTCGGGGGACCTAATGTAATCGATTTCAATATTCCCGGTCTCGGTCCTCATGTCATCCAACCTGCTGACAGCCTGACGATTACGAGTCCAGTAACTATCAACGGTTATTCCCAACCGGGAACCACCTTCAATACGCTAGTCAACGGTGACAATGCCACGCTCCAGATTGTTTTTGACGGAGCCAATAAGGTAGCCGACTGCTTCCAAATTCAAACAACTGATACGACCATCAGAGGGTTAGATATTTACGGTTTTCGGACCACTGCTATCACAATATCGGGAACACATGAAGGACCACAAAATAATCAGATCCAAGGTAACTTTATCGGAGTTGACGTAACCGGAACAAAGGCAGTTCCAAATGGCACTGGGATCTATTTGAACAATGGGGCCATCGGAAACACAATTGGCGGAACTGCGCGGGCGTACAGAAATATCATCTCGGGTTCGAAACTAGCTGTATCGCTGCCGACTTCTAATGGGATTGAGTTAGTAGCCGGATCGAACGACAACACGATTCAAGGTAACTACATCGGTACCGACCGAACAGGCACGGTTGCCATAGCAAACTTTGGAAACGGCATCATAATTAAGGACGGTAGTAGTAATACCATCGGAGGCTCTCTGCCTGGTGCAGGTAACCTCATTTCAGGTAACGAAGAAGCAGGAATTGCCATCGTATCCGATAGCGAGCAATCAGAGTTCCTCAATACAATTCAACAAAATCTCATCGGAACTGATTGCACTGGCCTCAATCGAATTAGCAACCGTGTGGGGATATTGATTGTCGATGTCTCATTCACTTTTATCGGGGGAAATGCTCCTTCAATGCGCAACGTGGTGTCCGGCAACTCTGTCAACATCAAAATCCTCGGCGAAGGTGCCGTATCGAACGTGATCTCTGGGAACTACATTGGTACCGACATTACTGGTGGGGCCAAACTCTCAACATCGGGAGGCGGTACTGGGGTGGTTATCAATGGGATAGGAAATATAGTGGGAGGCACCGACCCCGGGGACAGAAATATTATATCGGGACTCGGCACTGGAGTTGAGATTGCGAGCGGCGGATACAACCTGATCCAAGGAAACTATATCGGGCTCGACTCCACTGGAACAAAGAAGATTGGAAATTGGGGGAACGGCATTACCGTTAATGGCGGATTAAACACCCTGATTGGAGGAACAGAGGCAGGAGCAGGCAATGTCATCTCCGGCAATGGTACTGGTGAAGCGGAGCAACGTCCGGGGAGCGGCGTGGAGTTGCGAGGAGGAAACGCTACCCAAATTGAAGGCAACATGATCGGGACGGATAAGACCGGCAAGATTGACATTGGTAACAATTTGCAGGGAATCGATGTTGGCCCCCTTGCCGAAGACACGGTTATAGGCGGAACCGTTCCGGCGGCAGAGAACATAATATCAGGGAACCGTAAGAAAGCCATCGAAGATGACGGCAAGAGAACCAAAAAACTCAATAACAAAATTGGCAAGAATGCTGGTGATGCGGCGTTGCCCGTACCCCCGAACAATGATAAAAGGTTCGTTGGCGTTCTCGATGTCGGATTAGGAGGCCCCGTTCCGGGCAAGGATTACATACAGCTTGCAGTCAACGGAACAGCGTTTCTAAGCGGCACACTCAACGTCAGCGACCTCGGCGGCTTCGTGCCGCTGCTGGGCCAAACCTTCACCATCCTCGCTGCCAACGCCATCACGGGCGACTTCACAACGGTCAATGGGCTGATCTACAACCTCAGCGGCCCCAACCGCTTCGATATCGTCTACACTTCCACCGCGGTTGAACTGGTCGTGGTCCCGAATTCCATCCCGTCCGCGCCTACGATGAGTGGCCTGTCTCTGTACACCCTCACAACCAAGGGCAGCACCAACAGCGGCAACACGGTCACGCTCACGGGCAACAATTTTTCTAGCGTTACCAGCGTGACCTTCGACGGCGTGCCGGCACTGAGCTTCACCGTCCTTGATCCCAACCATATTATCGCCTACGCGCCGCCGCATCCGATCACGACTTCAGCAAAAAATGTGCAAGTCACCACGGTCGGCGGCAACGGCTCGATCGGCGGGTTCAATTACATCACCGATTCGGCCCCAACAGTGACCGGACTTTCGCAAACCAGCGACTATACTTTCGGCGACGACACCATTACCATCACGGGCACCAACTTCATAGGGGCGACCGAGGTCGATTTCGGAACAGTCGCCTCGCCGTATTTTAAGGTCATCTCCGACACACAAATCCAGGCCATCGTTCCGGCTCACGATGCAGCCACCGGCATCCATGTGACGGTGACAACCTTCAGTGGCACTTCGACCACCGGTCCGGCAAATGCCATCGACTTCATTACGGAACCGGCCCCTGCGGTGACCAACGTAAACCCATCCAACGGCAGCACAGCCGGCGGAACGAGCGTGACGATTTCTGGTTCCAACTTTGTCGGAATCACCAATGTATTATTCGGCGGCATCGAAGCGACGAGTTTCACCGTGACAGGTTCCGGCTCTATCACAGCAGTTGCGCCGCCGAACGCAGCCGGCACCGTCGATCTCTCTGTGGTCGGCTTCTACGGCGAGTCGGCGGCCAACAGTAGCGACCAATTCACCTACACTGTCGCATCAGCACCGACCATCTCCAGCGTAAATACCAGCAACGGGAGCGCTGCGGGCGACGTGGTGACGATTTCCGGAAGCAATTTCTTCGGTACCATTGCCGTGTCCTTCGGGAACGTTGCTGCCACCGACTTCACCGTCAATAGCTATGGCACGGCGATCACAGCCACCGTCCCGACCCAGGCCCCGGCCACTGTCAACCTTAATGTGACGACCTACGCGGGCACCGCCGACAATTCCTTCAGTTACACCGCCAGCCCTGCTCCTACCATGACAGGGCTCACGCCCGCGTCCGGCAGCGCGAACGGCGGCAGCGAAGTTCGCATCTACGGCACCAACTTCACCTGGGTAACAGATGTGACCTTCGATGGCATCCCGGCTGATTCCTTCGAGATCGAATCGGATAACCTCATTACCGCAATCGCGCCGCCGCACGCACCGGCCGGCAGTGTACCGGTCGTCGTCAGCACATTCGGTGCCTCGTCCTCGCCGGCGAACTTCGCCTATCTGGCGGACACTGCCCCAGCAATCACTGGGTTGAGCGACACCAGCGGCCCAATCACAGGCGGCAAGCTTGTTACAATTCTCGGCACCAATTTCGGCGGAGCAACTGCCGTCAAGTTCGGCAGCACCGTTGCCAATTGGTTTGTTGTCAGTTCGGATACGTCAATCACTGCGCTGGCGCCTTCAGCAGCAGCAACCGGCACCATCGACCTGACGGTGACGACCAACAGCGGCACATCGACGACCGGCACACCCGATCAATTCACCTACAGTTCCGTCGCCGCACCCACGATTACCAGCATCACCACGAACACGTCGGGCAGTACCAAGGGCGGGGCAACGGTCACGATAAATGGCAGCGGCTTCGACAGTGCCTCCGAAGTGGACTTCGGCGGCGTGCCGGTTGATGATTTCATTGTCAATTCCAGCTCGCAGATCACGGCCGTTGCTCCCGCTCACAACGCGGGTAATTGGGACATCACGGTGACGACTCCAGGTGGCGCATCGGCGCTCAGTTCCAACGACCGGTTCACATATACCACTGCCAGTGCGCCCGCGGTGACTGGCGTCACGCAGCTCGATAGCGGTAGCCTAACCACGGCGGGCGGCAACCTCATCGAGATTACCGGCACTGATTTCACGAGCGCTAATAGGGTCCGTTTCGGCGATACCGATGCCGACTTCACCGTCCTGTCCGACACGGCCATACTGACCACTTCGCCGCCACACGCCGCTGGGACCGTGTACATCACCGTAACAACCTTCAGCGGCACGTCACAGAGCACCAGCTCTGACAATTTCACCTACACAGCGGCCTCGACACCCTCGATCAGCAGCCTGAGTCCCACCTCGGGCGACACGACCGGCGACACGGTGGTGGACATCAACGGCAGCAATTTCCTGGGCGCCAGTGGCGTGACCTTTGACGGCGTTGAAGCGGCGTTTACCGTGGTTTCCGACTCGCTGATCCTGGCAACCGCACCGCCGCACGCCACTACAGGTACCGGCCATATCTCGGTCATTGTGAAAACCGAAGCCGGCTCGTCGAGTACGGGGAGCAGTTCAAACTTCAGCTACGCGGCTCCCTCTGGTTCGACGCCGTCAATCGCGCAAGTCACACCGAACACTGGTAGCACTGCCGGCGGCGACGTGGTGACCATCGTCGGCAGTAACTTTGTGGGCGTTACCGAAGTGGACTTTGGCACGGTTGTAACAGATGCCTTCACGGTCAACTCGGATACGTCCATTACGGTGACGGCGCCGCCGAACAACTTCATCTCCAGCTACGTTCACTTGGTGGTTAAAACAACAAGTGGCCAGTCGCCTACAGGCGGCACAGACCACTTTACCTACAACGCTTCATCCGGCACCGCTACTGTGACCGGCGTCAGCCCTGCAACTGGAACCAAGAACGGCGGCACCACGGTGACGATCACGGGCACATACCTGTCCAGCGCCAGTTCTGTTTCCTTCGGCGGCACCGCTGGCACCATTGTCGGGATTCTGTCCGAAGCCGCCATCCTCGTCACCGCGCCGAGCGTGTCCACTGCCGGCGCGATAGATGTGACAGTCACGACGGCCAACAACACCTCGGCGACGAACCCCCCTGGCGATACCTTCACTTTCGAGAGCGCAGCGGACCCCACCGTGGGCAGCGTCAGCGGCGGGCCGATCAGCACGGCCGGCGGCAACACCCTGACGCTTACGGGCAACAGCTTCACCTCGGCCAGCGCTGTGTTCATTGGTACCACTCCGGCGGCTTCATTTACCGTTAGCAGCGGGACCTCGATCACGCTGGTCACGTCGGCGCTGCCGGCAGATGTCTACGATATTACTGTGACCACCCCGAGCGGTACATCCGCCGCCGGTTCGGGAGACCTGGTGACATGCACCGCCGCCTCGACGCCAACGGTGACGGGGATTTCCTATTCAGGGACACATACAACGGCGGGGGGCACGGATGTGACGATCAGCGGCACATATTTCACGGGAGCGGTAAGTGTAACCTTTGGGGACGTTCCTGCGAGCTTCACGGTCACCAACAGCACCACCATCCATGCCACTTCCCCGGCGCAATGGGCCGGAACTGTCGATGTCCGCGTCACCACCTACGCCGGTACGACCGCCACCAATTCCTCGGATAACTTCACATACACGGTCAACAGCGCTCCCTCTGTCAGCAACTTGGGTAGTACGACTTCAGGCACCACTGCTGGCGGCACCAGTGTGACGATCAACGGCAGCCACCTCATCGACGCCTACAGCGTCATGTTTGGCGACACGCCTGCCAGCAGCTTCACGGTAAACAATGATAACTTGATCACGGCGGTGGCTCCGCCGCACGCGACCGGGGTAGTGGATGTGATCGTAAGCACATATAGTGGCACCTCTGTAACTTCATCGAGCGACCAGTTTACGTATAGCGCAGCCACGGCGCCAGCGGTGACCAGCGTTAGCCCCAGCAGCGGCAGCACCGCGGGCAATACCCAGGTGACTATTACCGGTACCGATTTTACGGGGACGACCGGTGTCGTGTTTGGCAGCGTGGCGGCTACCGATTTCTCCGTCGATAGCACAGGCACGCACATCACGGTTACTGCTCCGGCTCAGGACCCCGCTACCAACCTGGATGTCCGGGTTACCACTTATGCCGGAACATCGCCAACCACTAGTAATGACTACTTCACGTACAATGCCGCCTCGGCGCCGACCGTGACGGGGTTTGATCGCAGTTCCTCCCCCACGGCAGGTGGAGTAGTAGTGACAGTCATTGGGACAAACTTCACGGGCGCCACGGCCGTGACCTTCGACGGTACGAGCGCTGCTTTCACAGTCATTTCCGATACCGCTTTGGTGGCGACTACCCCAGCCCACGCGGCGACAAGCGGGATCTACGTTCGTGTGGCAACGCATAGCGGGACCTCTTCCACAGGAGGAAGCAGCAGTTTCAGCTACAGTGATCCGTCGGTGAACCTACCAACCGTAAGCAGTCTCACAACGAGCAGCGGTACCACAGCCGGTGGAACCGTCGTGACACTTACCGGCAGCTATCTCGGCGACGTGACAGGACTATCTTTCGGCGACACTCCGGTGACACTTTTTGCCGTGAATTCCGATAGTCAGGTTACTGCGGTTACACCACCCCATATCGCAGGCACTTATGACATCAGCATGACGATTCCCGGTCAATCGACCCCGATAATGGTCGCGCGGTTTTCGTTCTCGGCTGCGAGCGCCCCGATGGTGACGAACGTCACCCATCCCGGAACGGCGACGACAGTTGGTGGCACTCCGGTCACGCTCACCGGGACCGACTTCACGGGGGCGAGTGTCGTAACCTTCGACGGTATTCCGGCGAGTTTTACGGTTTATTTCAGCACGACCATTGTGGCAATTTCACCTCCCCATGCTGCCGGCACAGTGGACATCAATGTAACAACGCCAACGGGAACCTCGGCGACCACCGGCTATGATCAATTCACCTACAGTAGCGGCACGTCGCCATCAATCACTACCATCAGCCCCAACTCGGCCAGTACCAGCGGGGGCGATGTTGTCAGCATCATCGGGAGCCATTTCGCTGACGCTTTGGCGGTGACCTTCGATACCACCGATGCTGAGTTCACAATCCTGTCCGACACGCTGATCTTCGCCACCGTTCCTCCCCATGCATCGGGATCGGGTATTTCGGTTACAGTAACGAATGAGACGGGCGCATCTTCTCCAGCAACCTTCACCTACTCCGCTGCAACGGGGCCTTCGGTCTCTAAGATCGGCCCTGCTACAGGGGCCACAGACGGCGGCACACTCGTCACTCTCGTCGGCAGCCATTTCACCGGGGCGAGCGCCGTGAGGTTTGGCAGCGATGATGCGACGGACTTCACGGTACTGTCGGACACGACCATCCTGGCGACGGCTCCTGCGAAGGATGGGGTTACATCACCGTACATCACTGTCGTCACGCCCACCGGCACGTCGAGCACTTCGTCGAGTAATCAGTACACCTATGCCGACGTATCGTTGCCGCAGATCACTTCGCTCGGTTCTCTATTTGACAGCACAGCCGGCGGCTCAACGCTGACGATCAACGGGAGCAACTTCGGCAGTGCCACTAAAGTCTGGTTCGGCACGCAGGCTGTGACACCCTCTTCTGTCGGCAGCTCAACCATCACCGTTACCGTGCCTTCCACAACATCTGCACAAACCGTCGACATCGCTGTCCAGACTCCCGATGGCCTGTCACCTATTGTGCCAGCGGACCGGTTTACCTACGTTGGCTCCGTGATCCGGACAGGGTTCACGAATAATCAACTCGTTCCCGGTGACGACGGCGGCTCCCCGGCGGCCGTATCGCTCGGCTTCAGCGTCACATTCTTCGGCAACACGTACAGCTCCGTGTACATCAATGACAACGGTAATCTGACCTTCGGCAGCCCGCTGTCCACGTACACTCCATTCAGCATGGCGAGCAGCACCGTGCCGATCATTGCTCCGTTCTTCGCCGATATCGACACGCACGCCACTTCGCCAATTAGCTATGGCACAGGGACGGTAGGCGGGCAGAGCGCCTTTGCGGTCACCTGGAGTGACGCAGGTTACTACGCAGCCCAGGCAGACAGGACCAATACTTTTCAGGTCGTGCTCGTCCAGGATCCATACGGTGGGTTTGACATCGAACTCAACTATCAACACATCGGCTGGGAGTCTGGGGACGCCAATGGCGGGACCGACGGCCTGGGGGGTATCCCAGCGCGGATGGGCTACTCTGCAGGCACCGGTGTTGCAGGAACATATGCCGAGCTGAGTGCCTCTGGCCAGAACGGTTATCCTCTGGACACTGACACGACAGGCCATGCCCTCTACAACCACGATCTCAACAGCTCGACATTGGGCCGGTACGTCTTTCCGATCATCACTCTGAACTGGACCGGTGGTGGTAGCAGCAATGATTGGAGTGACCAATACAACTGGTCTTCTAGCCCGGACAACCTTCACGTTGCACCCGTCAACGGTGACAACCTGATATTTGGCTCGGCGGGTATATCCCGACCCGCTCCCAATGACAATATTGCAGGATTGACCGTCAACTCCGTGACCATCTCCAACACCGGCTACACCATCGGCGGCAATGCAGGTGTTACACTGGGCCTCAGTGGGAACGTCGATAACACTACGGGGGCAAGCACAATCAGCGTGCCCGTGGCATTGACCTCGGATGCCCGGTCTTTCATTGTCGCTTCCGGAACCACTCTCACGCTCAGCGGCGTAGTTGGTGGGTCAGGTTATGGGCCAGACATCGCAGGCGGCGGGACAGTAATTCTTGCCACCAACCCCACTTTCACAGGCACGGCAATTGTTGACGGCAACACTACCATGCTGAGCATTAGTAGTGTCGGCAACGTGTTTTCCAGTGGTAGCGTGACGTTGCAAAACGGGGGAACGCTTCAACTGAACGGCACCTCAACCATCTATCCAGGTTCCGGCCATACGCTTACCATCGGAACAGGCGGCGGGACAGTTGATGTGGAAATCCCTCAAGGCGGCAAAGACTGGCTCGACAACGGCAATTATTTCTACCTCCAGGCGCCGAATTTCCTTCAAGGGTCGGGAACGCTGACCAAGACGGGAACGGGACAGATTGTCACGGATAATAGTTACAGCAGTTTGTTCACTGGGGACATCGTTGTCGATAACGGCTACTTCACCATCAAGGGCGGGACCAATGTCAGCAGCAGTGCCATCACGGTCAACAGCGGCGGCATCCTGGACCTGCTGAATGGGGACAATCCCTTGCCCAACAACGTGACTCTGAATAATGGCGGCAAGCTCTCAGCAGAACTGGGCGATCGTACGCTAACCGGCACATTGACGCTTCCGAATGGCACTAACAGCACCATCTCGCTGGCAGATACGTTTAGCGCTAGCACGAGCCACAACATCACCCTCAGTGGCCAGGTCACTGGCGGTGGCAATCTCACAATCTCCGCACCGCAGCCCAACAGCCTGCTGACTCTAACTAACATTACGAATGGTCAGACCGGCATCTGGCAAGTTAATACTAATGCTCAGCTGATCAGCCGGCCGAGCACGGGAGTTGGCAGCACGCTCGGTTCAGCCCCGATCACATTGAATGGCGGCGATCTGTATCTGAAGGACGACGGGCCGTATGGTAGCGGCTCCACGATGACGTATCACGACAGCGTGACGGTTTCGTCTACATCGAAAATCGACGTCAATAACGCGACGGTCCCCAACACCGGAGGAACCTTTGTACTGGACGCCCTTACAACCGGCAGCCAACTCAACGTCACGGGGGACAATGGTTACAGCCTGGCTTTCCCAACTGTCAGCCTAACCAACGATGCGACATTCAACCCGACCACGGCTAATCTCACGCTGAGTTCTATCAGCGGGAGCTACTCTGTCACCAAGTCCAGTGGAGGTACCCTGACGCTCACTGGATCCTACACGAACACATTCGGAGGATCCACAACGATCCAGGCCGGAGTTCTTGCTGCCGCAAATTATGATGTGCTGAATGCTTCGCATGCACTAACCGTCAACCAGGGGGCTGTGCTTGACCTGAACGGAAATAACAACACGATCGGCTCACTATCAGGCGCGGGAATCGTTCGGACTGGCACAGGCACTCTCACAACAGGGAATGATAACAGTTCAACGACGTTTTCTGGAGTAATCGACGACGGCATCTTGCCCAGTGGCTTCTACTCGGGCGAAATGGATCTCAACGGCAGCGCCACCATGAACGGCACTGCCATTCGACTTGTGCCTGCAGCAAATAACCAACAAGGCAGCGCGTTTACCCCTAGCACGGTGAACATCAGCAGTTTTCACACCTCTTTCAATTTCCTCTTTAGCGGCGGAACCAGTCCCAAGGCCGATGGACTTACCTTCACGATCCAAAATAACAGTCCGTCGGCGTTAGGGGCGAACGGCGGCGGCGAAGGCTATCAGGGCATACCCAATAGCATCGCGATCAAATTCGATGCCTATCACAACAGCATAGGCGGAATGACCCCCACGGGTGGACGGACTGATCTTTATACAGATGGTGCCAACCCTGGGGTGGGCGGGGCGGATATTGTGCCCTACGGTTCAGTTCCCGATCTGCAAAGTGGTGACCCCATGCGGGTGGATATGAATTATGATGGCGCAACGTTGGTCTGGACCATCACCGACACGATCACCAATGCAACCTTCACAAGCGATGTAACAGGCCTCAGTATTCCATCGATCGTAGGTAGCAGCACCGCTTATGTCGGCTTTACCGGCGGCACCGGGGCTTACGACATGAACATCGATGTGCAAAAGTGGAGCTATGCATCGGGTCTGACCACGCTGTCGAATGGCCTGAACAAGACTGGTACCGGTACTCAAACGCTGTCCGGAGCGGCCGCGTATGTAGGAACAGCAACCGTCAGCAATGGTACGTTGGCTGGCACGGGAACTATCGCTGGCGCTCTCGCCGTCAATGGCGGCACCGTCTCACCTGGAATCGGTATCGGGATTCAAGCTCGCATTGCCATTGAGCTGCAGCTGTCCGGCAGCAAAGCCGTTGGGGAAACTGAGTCCGGGCCGTGCCGTAATAAGACCGCTGAAGGTGGTGGAGCTGTTATCGTTCCCTGTGGTCAGCGTGCCGGCGCCCGGCAAGACCGAGCCGGCTCCGGCCAGCGAACCGACGGTGTTGTTGAAGCCATTGAGGTCCAGGATTGCGCCGGGACTGATGACAACCGCGCTGGTCGGGCTGGTGACGTTGGCGGCTAAAGCACGGACTATTCCGCTGCTGATCATCGTCGCCCCGGTGTAGCTGCTCGTGGCTGCCAAGGCCAGTGTGCCCGCGCCGACCTTGGTACTACCGCCAATCCCGCTGATGGCGCCACTGATCGTAGCGTTAATGCCAGACACGTTCACGTTCCATGTGCTGGCCCCGGTCAAAGTTACCGGACCGGAAATAGCCAGGCCGTAATTGTTGGCGCCGGTGACGCTTAGCGTTTCCGCCCCCATCGAGAAGGCGCCGGCTAGCGTCAGTGTATTGCCGGAA
>Ga0207102_1139_pt1 | contig 13709 bp, 12 predicted proteins | sample Alteio_BWMinHeat_80_FD_153573 | JGI IMG/M metagenome (GOLD analysis project Ga0207102, IMG submission 153573) | Enriched cells from forest soil in Barre Woods Harvard Forest LTER site, Petersham, Massachusetts, United States -... | ecosystem: Environmental > Terrestrial > Soil > Temperate forest >... | reverse complement strand
GATCCTGCAACAGGACTACCCACGACGGGGCATGTAACGCGGTTCGGCAATTATGGGCAGTTCTTCAACGGAAGCACTCCACCGAACCTGTTCTCGAAGCCAGCCATGCCAGCCCTGGCGGGGCAGGGGAACAATCACCATTGATGCTCATACTCTGCGCTGCGTAATGGAAACAGTGTTCAGCGAGCCGAGCCGCGTAAGCGGCCGGGTGTGGCCCGCGAATAACCCGACCGCTTACGCGGTTCGACCCGCCTCAAACCCGGCCGCGCACAGTTTGTTCACCAGATCCACGTACGCGCCAGACCCGGTAGCGGCCATCATCATATTCCTTAATCAGGTCGTCGCAGCGGATATTCTGTTTCGCTGTCGTGATGATATGAGTGATGCCTCGGATCCTCAATTCATCTGCTATCTTGTCTTGATTCCAATCCTCTTTGCCGTAGAGTTCACCGCACCACTTGAGCCGAGCATGCCACTCCAACAGTTCCCCATCCTTGTACGGAATCGCCTTGGCATCCACGTAGATCGGCGCCCCGGTGGAGAGGCGGAATGATTGGAAGTCGATGGGGATAATGTTCTCGTCCTTGCTGGGGCGGACGGGCGGCGCGAAATTCAAGGAGGCAGCTCCCCTTGAGCCGGAACCGAGTGCCGGCAGCTTGACAGGTAACAGATAGACATCCTCACGCTGATTATTGTCCTTGATGTACTGGAGCAAGTTAACCTCCTCCGGGTTAGACTGGTAGCCCAACCCACGATACATGATGATAGCGCCGCCAGTTGCCAGGGTCACGATCACCGCTCCGCAGCCAATCTGGATCGCAACCTTTTGCAGGTTTGTACGGCGGTCCAGCATGGGCACTAGGCTCTGAACAATCCGGGTCAGGATAACCGTCGTGGCAAGGGGGACCAGAATCACCGAACTGCGCCAGGGGAACAGGAGCGCCAGGATATCACTCGTGGTTGCAACCTGGACCAGCGTCAGCAAAACCGAAAGCACAAAGACGACCGCGAGTATCGGCATGAGTCTGTGGCCCCGTACCAACCCGACCGCGACGATGATCCAGGCGATCTGCAAGCCTGCGATGAGATCAAACCACTTGCGGGGATCGGCGTGACCCGGAATGCGAACGTGAGCGAGCAGACGCTGGGCCTCTGCCTGCGCTTCGGCCGATGAGGGCGCGAATTGCACAGCGGTATAGATCACGACGGGTGACACGAGGAGCAGTGCCAATGTACCCAGCAGCAGCGCGGTCTGGAGGTTTCTCTCGCGATAACATATATACATGTAGGCGATGATGAGAAAAGCGGCGGCGGGGAGGTAAGTCGCGTGGAGGATCGTTCCGAGACACACCAGCGCTGCCCCTGCGTACCGCCGCCCGCGCAGGAAAACCGGCACGGAGGCAATGAGAAAGACGCCTGCAACCGATGGCTGCAACCCGAAGCCGAGCGTGTACTGATTGGCGACTCCGGCTTGAAGATACCAGGGGTAATCTACTCCGAGCCAGCGCATGGAAAGCCATCGGAACACCGCCGCGTGAGCCGCCACGAACAGCACGATGAAGCACATCCTGACCGGCCGGCTCGCCTGGTCGTTCGTGAGCACATCAAAGAGACTCAACATGCTGCGAAAATAGACGCCCAGAATGAGAACGTAGTAGAAGTGGAAGAGATACGGGTGAAGGTAGCGATATGTGAAGGCCACGATCCAGGTGAACAGCGGTGTCGGGTCGGTCGTGTTGGCGAGCCAGTCGCGGTCGAGGTTCCCATATCCGGCCTGGGTCAGGCCGTGGAGGAAATACTGATTCTGATTGGAGTAATAGAGCGGCGCCTGGGTGTAGGCCAGGGCGAAAATGAATGCCCAGAAGAGGAACCAGAGCAGTCCCCGCAGCGCGCGAACGATGACCTCCGAACGGAAGGCAATAGTTGATCGCTGCGCTTCACCAGCCGTATCAGCCACGATAGCAACCTCTCGGACAACCGTTCAAAACAAAACCAGACCTGAGCGAGCGGTGCGGCGTAAGCCCACCGTGGTTTCTCTGATTCTACAAGGCGGTCATACGCTGGGCCGCTCGCCCGAACCTTTTCATCGGTCAGCCTATGGCCTCTTGCCCTGTGCGGAAATAAACTGTCGATTACATAATCGTCGTGGGGCAGGTTTTCAACCTGCCTGGAGACTGGAGGCAAGTTAACAATCTGCCCCACGACGTTGCACGCAGACATCCATTCACTTTTCGGAACTCCCATGAACAGCTTGAACATTCGCAAAGATCCCTGTGACCTCGACTTTCTCTCCCTCGGCGCGCTGGTCCATCGGCTCGATCCCGGTATCGTTCCTTTTCGCAAGGCGCGGTCGTTCGATGTCCATGTCTCCGGCGGCGAGTACAATGTCGCCGCGGGGCTAACCGACTGCTTCGGACTGCGAACCGGCATCGCAAGCGCGATGGTCAAGTATGGCATCGGCGAACTGGTGCAGACACGGGTACGTGAAGCCGGCGTCGTGCCGTTCTACAAATGGTTCGAACACGACGGCGTGCGCGGACCCAACATCGCCACGGTCTACAGCGACCGGGGGCAAGGGATTCGTCCGCCGGTGGTTTTCTACAATCGGGCCAACGAAGCCGGCGCCCTGCTCAAGCCGGGCGACTTCGACTGGAAGAAGATATTTGCCGGGGGCGTGCGCTGGTTCCACTCCGGCGGCATCTTCGCAGCATTGTCCACGACCACCTCAGAACTGATCATCGAAGGGATGCAAGCCGCGAAGGCAGCCGGTGCCATCAATTCGTTCGACCTGAACTATCGAGCAAAGCTGTGGGCATCGGTAGGCGGCCCGGAGAAAGCTCAGCAGGTGATTCGCCGCATCGTGAGCAACGTCGATGCCTTGATCGGCAACGAGGAGGACCTCCAGAAGGGCCTGGGCATCGCCGGTCCCGAGGTGACAACCAAATCGAATCTCGATCCCGACACGTTCTTCCTGATGATCGAGCAGGTCGTCAAGCAACACCCCAACATCAAACTGGTGGCGACAACACTCCGCGAAGTTCACTCAACCAACCGCCACGACTGGGCGACGGTACTCTGGCTGAACGGCGAACGCTTTGTCAGTCCAACGTGTCACCTTGATGTCATCGACCGCATCGGCGGCGGCGACGGCTTCGCGGCCGGCCTGATTTACGGCCTGATCACCGGCCGATCACCCGAGGAAGCACTGCGGCTGGGCTGGGCGCACGGGGCGTTTCTGACCACATATCATGGCGACGTGACGATGGCCCGGCTGGAAGAGGTGGAGGCGTTCGCGAAGGGCGGGTCGGCGCGGGTGCAGCGGTGAGCTTCACCAGTACGGGAACGGCGAATTTCCCGCCTTTCGCAAGATCGTGCGTCGCTTCCACCCTCGCCCTCACAAATGGCGGTGGCACTTTCGCAAACGCTAGCTTGGTCCCATTGTCCTCCGCACTTCCCGGTTGACAGGTCGTTGCCGGATTGGCCCAGATCGGTTATCATGTGATTGTCGCTGGAGTTGGGAGAGTCTACCATGCAGTTTTTTACGGTGACAAAACCGGGCGGGACGAAGGACTATGAATTCGCCGCATATACCCAGTTGCTGGAGGACGTCGGCGTGGATTTGTCGAACGTGCCTCGGACGCTCGAGCCGGAGACGAACCGGCACTGGCTGTACACATGGAAGCGAGAAGACGAAGCTCGCAGATTTGCGGGGGAACTGAAGCGGCGCACACGTGACAATTCTTGGTACGTTTACGCTTTCGAAGCGGAAGTTGAGGAAAGGGGGCCGGTAGCTCCGATAGATGTTTACGCCACTCAGGATTCCGAGGGAATTAACTACGTCCTCAGCCCGACGAGCCGGGAACGGATCATCAGAGACTTTCCACATACGAAGCTCTACCCAAGTCTGTTCCTTTCCACGGGAACACAGCAAGATATTGTCCGGCAGCATGGGGACCACTGGTGGAGGCAAGTATGTAAAATGCTGACGGGACTGACCGAGGAGCAGGTTGACTCCTTGGGAGGATATCGGATCTTTCAGCCAAGCGGTGCGGTGTGGCATGAAGAATTGCCGGAAGTCCAAGCGATGTAGACAAAGCCCATGAGCAGCGAGGACCAGACCGCGCATGTATCATCCCATTGGCGGCGGGAATCTATACCGCGTCACTTCCGCAGCCACCGTATGGCCAAACCCCGTCAAAGGCCACGGTGCCTATTACATCTCGAAACAAGGGAATCGGTACAACCGCACGGATCAACTGACCGTTTATTGCAGCGAGGATCCAGTAGTAGCCATTACGGAGGGAGCATTTTACCAGGCCATCAAGTGGCATCATGAGATGGCAAATTCGCGCATCAATCCAATCACATATCCATTGAGGTCCGAGCACATACTCTGGGTCTTTCGCATTGACCCACTACCCTCCGTGGTAGATTTGGAAAGCGCTGCGGCGATGGCACACTTCTCGTACCAGCCCCACCTCCTCTTAAACCCAAGCAGAGAATACACTGCGACGCAAGAATTGGCAGACGATGTTCGCGCCTATGTTCCGCCTCTGGGCTCGCCGGACCCTCGGCCAGAAGGGGTAAAAGCCCCATCGATACGGACGCCCCGCCATGGGTCGTTCCAGCCGCACCAATTGTCACTGTTTGTGAGAGATATGACGGCCATCGTCCCCTATGATCAGCGGTCAACCATCAGCGCCAAACTGCGAATCGAATTCGAGTTTTTCGCAGTGACGCCGGTTGCCGGCTCGGCCAACTATCATAGTACGGTTATCGACTGGATGCGCCCACGGTTTCGGATTACAAAGATCGCCGCCGAGCCGAGCATCTCGCCGATCCCACCGTTCCCAGGACGGCCCAGGGGCAAGCAAATTCACTTGAACCGTTGGTATCGATCGATCCTGATTCGGTACTAGGGGACAGATTTTGTGTTAGGCAACCTTCTCACCACAAAACCGACACTTGATAGCGCGAATGCGTTAGTTCTGCGCAATATGGACACCTCTTCATAGTACCACTGGTAAGCGCTCGTTTTTCAATGGTACTCGTGATTGGCTTCCGAACAGCGACAATCAAGGCAGCAATCAACGGACTGAGCAAGAGTGAAAAAATGAAGCCGGCGATGAAACTGCCACCTTTTCTGCGTGACCATATGCCGACAATCAGCGAAAACATGATCCAGAGATAAAGGGTATACCAGCCATACAACAGCAAAAAGTTATCCACGATTGGCTTCCTCGGAAACTATTTGACTGACCTTGCCATTGCTGCTCATTACGTTGAAAGGGAATCCTGTAGCGAGCGCCGCGCCTTGGCATGTAGAAGGTCGATGAGCTTACCGACGCGCAGATATTTTTCCAGGAGAATGCGTTCCTGGGCAGTGATGGTACCCTTATTGTTCTTTTGAAGAAGCTGGCGAATTTGTTTGGTCGTGGCGCCATCGAATTTGAAGCTCAGAATAGCACGAGCGGCGTCGGGGTCCATATCGCCTTCTCCCGGCGCCACCACTTTTTCCAGTATGCCCGCTTCGGTAATGGTGGTTAAGGTTGCCATGCCCGTATTCTATTCCACCACGTCAACAGGAAAGCAGCCAAGAACCGGTGAACCGGTGTATGCCCCCTCATTTCACTTCCTTCATCTATACAATGTCACCAACGCCCGCATTAGAGCACCAACAACCTTCGCCAGTTTTTCGGAGTCTACACCATGCCAGCCAGCGCCGACATCGGGCTCATCGGACTCGCCGTGATGGGCGAGAATCTTGTCCTTAACATGGAAAGCCACGGCTTCACCGTCGCTGTCTTCAATCGCACCACGTCAAAAGTGGACGACTTTGTCAACGGTCGCGGCAAGGGGAAGAAGATTGTCGGCGCGCACAGTGTCAAGGAACTGGTCGCCGCGCTGAAGAAGCCACGCAAGGTCATGATCATGGTCAAGGCGGGGCCGGCGGTTGATCAGGTCATCGAAGAGGTCGCGCCGCTGCTGGAACCCGGCGATATTCTCATCGACGGCGGCAATACCCATTACCCCGATACCACACGGCGAACGCGCGATCTGAAAACGCGCAGCTTGCTGTTCATCGGCACCGGGGTCTCCGGCGGCGAGGAGGGCGCTCTGCTTGGCCCGTCGATCATGCCGGGCGGCGATCCGGCGGCCTGGCCGTCCATCAAACCGATCTTCCAGGCCATTGCTGCCAAGGTGGATGGCGGCACGCCCTGTTGCGATTGGGTCGGTCCGGAAGGGGCCGGGCATTTCGTCAAGATGGTCCACAACGGCATCGAGTACGGCGACATGCAGCTCATCTGCGAATCGTACCATCTGTTGAGCAGCTTGCTTGGACTGAATAATGATCAGCTTCACGACGTTTTCGCGCGCTGGAACAAGGGGGCCCTGGACAGTTATCTCATTGAGATAACACGCGACATCTTCGCTTACCATGACAAGGAGACCGGCAAGCCGATGGTCGATCTGATTCTCGACGCCGCCGGCCAAAAGGGCACCGGCAAGTGGACCGTCGAGGCTGCTCTCGATGTGGGCACATCGCTCACCCTGATCGCAGAGGCAGTTTTTGCCCGCATTCTTTCCGCGCAGAAAGAGGAACGCGTCGCGGCCAGCAAGGTATTGAACGGTCCAACCGTCGCCTTCAAGGGAGACCGCGACGGCTTCATCAACGACGTGGAGATGGCCCTCTATGCCAGCAAGATCATGTCCTACGCACAGGGTTATGCCCTGATGAACGGCATCGCCAGGGAAACGGGCTGGACAATCAACAACGGCGGAGTGGCCCTGATGTGGCGGGGCGGCTGCATCATTCGCAGCGTCTTTCTCGGCAAGATCAAGGAAGCCTTCGACCGCGACCCGAAGCTGACGAACCTGCTGCTCGATCCCTACTTTGCCGGCGAGATCGCCAAAGCCCAGGCCGGCTGGCGCCGCGCCGTGGCGGCCGGCGTGAGCAACGGCATCCCACTGCCGACGATGAGTGCGGCGTTATCCTACTTCGATGGCTACCGCTCGGGCCGATTGCCCGCCAATCTGCTGCAAGCGATGCGCGACTACTTCGGAGCACACACTTACGAGCGCGTTGACAAGCCGCGCGGCCAGTTCTTCCACACCAACTGGACGGGCAGGGGAGGGACGACGGCTTCGACGACGTATAACGTGTGAGACCAGCGGACTCTTAGGGAGATTCGGATTTCTACGGTCGAGAGTTGATTTCTCCAGTCATTTCATCACCATCGACGTCTTGAACCGCTCGACCCAGTAGTCCGGGTTCAACCGAATCTCATCCATGAACCGGCAGGCAATGTCGCTGGGCACGTTAATGCCTTGTTCCCAGGCGCGGACCGTCTTGACCGAAACACCCAGGAACTGGGCAAACATGCCCTGGCTGGCACCGAGCAGATTGCGGGTGGTTTTGACCGTCTCGGGCTTGCAAGGCGTGGATTGAAGTTGGAGTTCGACTTTGCGACAGGTGAACCTCTTGGCGATCGGCTCCCTTTTTTCCAGGGCTTCGGAGAATTCGCGCAATCCTTCAATGATTCGGGCGCCTACAGAGGCCTTGTTGGTTGTCTTCATATGTTCCACCGGAGAGATTGTTTACCGGATAATCCCAGTGGCAAATTCGTTTTCTATCTTCTCGATCAACTGGCGAATCGCCTTCTTCTCGGCCGGGGCCAAATCGTCCTTCTCGTTTTTTGAATAAGCAATCACGAGCAACACAACGCCGTGCTCTTGCAAATAAACGTAGCCGATGCGTACTGCTCCGCTCTTGCCCGTCTTCCACCGCAGAGGGGCGAACCTCAACTTTCTCAGCCCTCCGGTCCCCTGGACCACCGGATGCCCCTGGGGATTGAGCATGATCAAGTTTTGCAATGCCTGGAGATCGTCGTCATCCAATCTCAGGTCTTGCCAGCCCGTAGTGAAAGGTCTCAGCTCGATAAACCATTGTGGTTCAAGCCCTTGACCGGAATGCCACTGCGCGGGGCGTTGCTTCCTTGGCCGCTTTGAGGACATGTGATTTCATTCTTCCTCCGGCGGGTGATTAAGATATACTATCAGATAGTACAATTCAAGATGTGTTTTGTAAGGATGCGGTAACCCAGTCTGCTCCTGGAATTGCTCGCATGATGTGTTCGCACCCTCACCCCAACCTCTTCCTGAAACTCACCACACTGAAAAACAACACCACAATCGCCATGCTCCACAGCACGATGGCGTGCGTGCGCAGCTCGTTCCAGCCCGCGCCCCGTAGGATCACTCCGCGGGCCGCATCGATTAGCCATGTGGTCGGGAAGACCTGAGCCACCCAGTAGAAAAATCGCGGCATCGAGTCGAGCGGGAAGACGTAACCCGACAGAAAGATCGACGGCATCATCGTGCCCATCGCCATCTGGCCGGCGGCTTCGCGGGTGCTGACTCGGGTCGAGATCCACAGGCCAAGCCCCAGCATTGTGAAAATGAACGGCAAGGCCAGGCCGAGCAGGGTGATGAAGTGACCGTGGATGGGAACCTGGAACACCACCCGCATGAGGAGAGCGAGGCCGCAGAATTCGGCGAAGGTCAGCACGAGGTAGGGCACCAACTTGCCAAGCGTCAATTCGGTGGCGCGCACAGGCGTCATGAAGAGCTGTTCCATCGTGCCGTTCTCTTTTTCGCGGACGATGGCGTTGGCGGTCAGCATCACGGCCATCATCTGGCACATGACCACCATCAATCCGGGCACGAAGAAGTTGGCCGAGCGGGTGTCCGGATTGAAGAGCACGCGCGGGCGGACATCGACCAGCAGCGGTTGATTGCTCTGGACGCGCTTGAGCGACTCGCGCAAGCCGATGGCGTTGCTCACGTTGACTGCCTCACCCGCCACCGACGACTGCGAACCGTCCACCATCACCAGAATCTGGGTCGGCTGACCGGCTTCCAACTGGCGCGAGTAGTTTTCCGGAATCTTGATGGCCACCAGCGCCTCGCCGGCGACTATGGCATGCTCAAGCTCCTCGTCGTTCCAGACGTAACGCACAATCCTGAAATCATCCGTGTTGACGAAGCTCTCGATGAGTTGCCGGCTCTCCTGGGTTTGGGCCTGATCGAGCACCACTGTCCGGACGTTGCGGACGTTGGTGTCGATGGCGTAGCCGAGCATGAACAGCTCGAGGATCGGGATGAACAACGCAAAGAAAAGCGTGGCAGGATCGCGAAGGATATGCAGAGCTTCCTTGCGAGCGACGGAAGCGGTGCGCTGAAGGGAAAACGCGGCTGTCATGATGATCTCCTCATTCTTTCTCACCGTTGGCTTGAGCACGGGATAGAGCGACGAACACATCCTCCAAACTCGGTTCCGCCGGATGTATCTCGACTCCATTCAATCCCAGATCATCGTTCGAACGATCGGCGTCAACGAGTGCATAGATCGCCTGGCCGAAGATCGTGGCGGAACGCACGCCGGGCCGATGCCGTAGCTTTTGCAGCAGTCCGGCCATGTCGTGGCCGACGATTGAGAGCCGGCGTGTGCCGGGCGGCGTCACGCCGGGCAATTCCTTAAGCTCTTCGGGCGTGCCGACAGCCAGCAGGTTGCTCATATAGATATAGCCGACGCGAGCGCAACGCTCGGCCTCGTCCATGTAGTGAGTGGTGACGAACAGCGTGATCCCCTCGGCGGCCAGGCGAAAGAGCAAATCCCACAGGTCGCGCCGAGCCACGGGGTCGATGCCAGCGGTCGGTTCGTCGAGGAAGACAAGTTGCGGCCGATGCAGCAGCGCACAAACCAGCGCCAGACGTTGCTTCCAACCACCGGAGAGTTTGCCTGCCCGGCGATCGAGGTACGGGCCCAGGCCGGTCAGTTCGATCAGCTCGGCCTTGCGTTCGCGGGCGGTCGCCTGGTTCAGCCCATAGATGCCGGTGTAGAAATCCATGTTTTCCGTGGCAGTCAAGTCCTCGTAGAGCGAGAACTTCTGCGACATGTAGCCGAGTTTGACTCGAATCGCGTCGGGGTCCTTGCTCACGTCCTGACCAAGTACATTGGCCGATCCCTCGGCGAACGGCAGCAAGCCGCACAGTGCCCGGATCACGGTCGTCTTGCCGGAGCCATTGGGACCGAGCATCCCGAACACTTCACCGGGCGAGACCGCGAAGCTGACGCGATTCACCGCAGTGAAGGAGCCAAAGCGAATCGTCAGGCCACGGACGTCGATGACCTTGTTGGCGAGAGTTTCACGTTGTGCTGTGGGTGACGGGTTATTCATGCCAGAGCTTTTACACTTGGTAGAGGACATAGAGGACATACAGGGCGAATAAGAAAACCACTATGATGGCCTGTCCGTCCTCTGTGTCCTATGCGGTGATACGCGATCAAAACTTGAAAGTCACCTCGGCGGCCATCCCGGACTTGAAGTAACCTTTGGGATCGGCGATACGGACCTTCATGCCAAAGACCTGGTGTCTGCGTTCGTCGGCACTCTGGACGTTACGGGGCGTGAATTCGCTTTCCGCCGAGATGAACTGAATCGTGCCCTTGAACTGCTGGTTCGGCAGGCCATCAATGGTCACATCGGCCTCCTGGCCCAGCTTGAACCTGTGAAGTTCGGTTTCCGGAACGTAAACCTTCACCCAGAGATCGTCGACTCGGAGGACACGGACGATCGGCTGATTCGGCATTACCAGATCGCCTTTGCGGACGGACATGACCTCAACCAGAACATGTTCTGGGGCCAGGACCTCGGCCTCACGAAGGTCTGCCTTGAGCTCTCGTACCCTGGCCTCGGACTGGGTCAACTGGGCGCGCATCTGCCGGTACGTGAACTCTCGTTGCCGGTAATCCTCCTCACTTATGGCGCGGCTGGGGTATAGCTGCGTGCCACGTATGTATTGGTCCTCGGCAAGGTCGAGGTTCGCCTTGGCTACCCCGACCTGTGCCTCGGCCTGTTCGAACTGAGCCTTGAGTTCAGGTACTTCGATCTTTACCAGCACCTGATTCGGTTTGGCCAAGGTGCCCTCGAGCAGCGGATCCGCTTCCTCGACTCGCCCGCCAATCTTGGAGCCAAGACGGACCTCCTGAATTTCGACGACGCCAGGCAGGCGCATGATGTTCGTCTGCCCATTGAAGGGCCAGAATGTGCCCATCGACGCGGCCACACCTACCAGCACTACTGCGGCAAGCAATACAGCCGCCATGAGGATGAGTACCTTGCGCATCTGCCACCTCCACCACTTAATGATAGGACACGAGGATATAGTGAACATAATTACACTTCCAGTCCCTCGCTTACGCTTCGGGCTAGTCTCAGACACACTAGCCCTAAGCGTAAGCGAGGGTGCTGCACCCGTGCGCAAACCGCTCTAAGGCATTCATCTTCGACAAGTCCAAGATAAAATCGACTTTAGGTTGCAAACGAACACCAGCGTCAGCCGTTTAGTCTCCGTGAATCTTTCGTGTAGAATTGAAGGGGAGACGGCGCCTTTGCTGGATGCTGTTGTCATGCAGGCTCACATTGGTCGAAGTGATTGGGCCATGCGCGGAAGGAGAATGTGGGGCATCGCGCCATGACCATGCCTTTCCTGGATCGTTTGCACAGGCTGTTGCAGAAGGAAGAGTGGGTGAAGGGTGCCGTCAACTACGACGAAGACCTTCATTTTTCCACCTTCTATCTGCGCGCCTCTCATGCCCGACACACGGTCCCGCTCTATCCGGGGTACTCGTCGATCGTTGCCTTCTATGAAGGGTTCAACGAGTCTTATTACCTCCTCAAGAGCGAATGCCTGCGTACCGCGACGACCATCGTGAAGCGTGCCGTGGAGACACCATCGTGGCTCCCTGGTATCGTTCGGGCCATCAAGCGCCGCTCCGATGCGCTGGAGGATGTGTTCGATCCGCGCGTGTCGCCAGCATCTCTGGCCAAGCTTTCCGATGCCGGCCTGCTGGCCCTCTACAAGAGACACGCTTTCTACCAGCGCAACCTGTACAAATATGCCCGCCTCCCCGAAGCACTGGACCGCGGTGTCGCCTACTTCACAACATATCTGAGAGAGTATCTACGTAAACTTGGACTCGGCGCATCCGAGTGCGAGGCGACTTTCGCAATCCTCTCACAGCCTGTCGTGCCCAGCGTGCTCGCCCAGGAGATGCTTGAGTTCGAGCAGATCGTTCGGGAGGCCCACCTAACCGAATCAGCTACAGCCTTTGCTAGCGCTGCGGGCTCGGGGCAGGGCAGGGCACAGATGTTTCTCCGCCCAGAATTGCTGCATCGTCTGCGTGCTCATCGGGAAAAATGGAAGTACCTTCCCTATCACGGTTACGGCAGGCGCGAACTGGCGACACTGGGACAGTATGTCGAACGACTCGTCGAGCACATGCAAACTCCTGGCGTGAACGGCCGCTCTCACAATCCCCTTCCCAGATCGAGCCGGACAGAGGAGGAACGGCAGAAGCTGATGAATGACCTGGGCATCGACCCTACACATCAGGCGCTGTTCACCATCTACCCCGAGATTGGCGCGGCCAAGCTCTACCGGAGATTCGCCCAACTGCGAAACTTCTACTTCCTCGACATGCTCCTCGCCGAGATCGCCGAGCGAATCGGCGTCTGTGAATGGAATTTGCGGTGCATGCTGCCCGAAGAGATCGTCTCGTGTCTGAAAGCGGGAAGGTTGGTTGATGCTGCCGTGCTGGAGCGCACCCCGGAGTGCATGTATGCGCTGCTGCCAAAGCAGGAGTGTGTCATTAGCGGGAGCGCAGCCAGAGAGTTGCGGCAGATGTTCCAGGAGCAGACCCGCAGCCGCCAGAATGGCCGCATACTGAAAGGCACCGTGGCTTGCAGGGGAATGGCAGTTGGCCCGTGCAAGATCATCATCCGGGCCGATGATTGCCGCGAGGCAGTGGCACCAGGCAGCATCGTGGTCAGCGAATCGACCGACCCCGACCTGGTCGGGTTCATAAAGAACGCTGCCGCCGTGCTCACCGAACAGGGCGGCGTGACCTCCCATGCCGCGATCATCTGCCGTGAGCTTGGCATTCCGACCATCATTGGTATCGATGGGTTGCTGGGTAGGGTGCATGACGGCGACATAGTCGAGATCGATGCCGAGCAGGGCATAGTCACGCTGGTAGATGAAAGGAAAGCTCCGCCGCCCGGAACGATCTATTCTCCAAAGGATGTTCAATCGCCCGATGTGATCGGAGCCAAAGCCTACAACCTGGGCCTGGTTCATTCCCTCGGGTTTCGGGTACCGGAATATGTGGTGGTGCGTTACGATGGCGTGGAACAGCTACTCGATCGGCCGGCGCAGGGTTCCCGCAAGCAACTGGTGCAATGGGCGCTGGAGCAGCTCAACCTGCCCGCCGAGAGTGAGCTGGCCTTGCGCAGCAGCACGGTCAATGAGGACCGAGAAACCGGATCGCATGCCGGCCAGTATCGCAGCCTCTTGCATATTGGCCGCGACCAACTGGCGGGCGCGTTCGATGACTTCGTCCGACAGAACCGCGCCGCCCGGAACGGCAGCGGCTACCACGGTTCCATCATCGTCCAGCGCATGATCGAGGCGGATTGCGCCGGTGTCTGTCTGACCAGGGATCAACGGACCGGCAACGGCGACATGGTGATCATCGAACTGATGACGGGCGGCAACGAGGCCATCACGCAAGGCAGCGCGCTGCCCGATCGCGTGGTCGTCGATCGCCTCACCGGCGACATCCTGGAGAGTCATCGGCCCAACGA
>Ga0207102_1138_pt1 | contig 13786 bp, 9 predicted proteins | sample Alteio_BWMinHeat_80_FD_153573 | JGI IMG/M metagenome (GOLD analysis project Ga0207102, IMG submission 153573) | Enriched cells from forest soil in Barre Woods Harvard Forest LTER site, Petersham, Massachusetts, United States -... | ecosystem: Environmental > Terrestrial > Soil > Temperate forest >... | reverse complement strand
GAAAAAATATCTAAAAATCCTAAACGCTTTCGCGGTTTTGCATGTCTTCCTCTACAAGACCCTGCCAGGGCTGCTAAAGAACTAGAATATTGCGTGATGTTTTCTGTTGACTATCCTTACGAGTCATCAGAACTCGCTGCACAATTTATCGAACAGGCCTCTATTAACAAAAAAACACTAGAGAAAACTTGTTATAAAAATGCTCAGAGTGTTTTAAAATTAACGTTGTAAGAAAAGTGGAGGAACACTAATGCGTAAATGGATGATCTTAAGTTTGTGCTGGGCTGCTAGCTTGGTAGGAGAACCTGCTGATGTCATTTTCTTTGGAGGAGACATCATTACGGTAAATGATCAGCAACCCGATGCTGAAGCTGTTACGATTAAAGGTAACAAAATCGTGTTTGTTGGGGATAAAAAGACTGCTTTTGAGCAAAAAGGAGAAAAGACAGAACTGGTAGACCTACAGGGTAAGACATTGATGCCTGGATTTATCGATCCCCACACGCATGTCATTCTGGATGCGTTAATCACAGCATCTATCGACGTCAGCCCCTTCAAATATAAGACCATTGGAGAAGTGACAAATGTGTTAAAAGAGGCCTCCAAAAAGGGAAGTGTGCTGGCGTTTGGCTATGATCCTTCCCTCATGACCGATCCAGGACACTTAAATTTTGAAACGTTAGATGCCATTTCTACCGAGGTACCGATTGTTGTCGTCAATAAGTCTGGACATATCGCCTATGGTAACCATAAAGCTTTTGAAGTGGCAAACATTAACGATGCGACACCTAAGCCCGTTGGAGGCTCTTATCAGAAAGATAAGGAAGGTCATTTGACTGGGCTCGGTTATGAAGTACCTGCTGTTGGTCAGTTGATTTCTGCCGTCAATAAAATCTCTCCGGACCAATATCCGAAAATGACAAGAGATGCACTGAAAGTCTATGCGGCTGCTGGCTATACCACCGTGACTGATCTCGGATTAGGATTACCGTTGCCTACGCAAGACGCTCACATCAAGTTAATGAGCGATGTCAGTAATGCGCCCGATGCAATCATGAGGGTTCAAGGGTTCTTAGTGACGAATCTGCTAGATAAAATCCCCGCATTACGAAAACAAAATAATGCAATGTTTCAGGTGTTAGGTCTAAAAATTTGGGCCGACGGTTCTATTCAGGGCTATACAGCCGCAATGAAGCAGAACTATAAAGACTCCGACACAAAGGGAACCTTAAACTTTAGCCAGAAACAGTTAACCGAGATAGTGATGAATGCCCGTAAACAAGGAATTCAAGTCGCTGTCCATGCAAACGGTGATCAAGCGATTGAGGACACCATAACAGCCTTTGAGAAGGCACAAGAAGCCTATCCAAGCAACGATCCACGCTTTAGAATTGAGCACGCGACCGTTACTGACCCCGACCAATGGAAACGCATAGCTAAGGTAAAAGCGACGCCCTCTTTTACAGAACACCATCTCTATTATTGGGGCGATGCATTTCAGGACAAGATCCTAGGAAATCCACGCGCAGAATGGCTAGATGCCGCCAAGACAGCGAAAGATCTCGGACTAAAGTTCAGTTTTAATGACGATAGCCTTGCACCCGCACAGCCCTTACTATTTATTCAGGTGGCAGCGACGCGCAAGACCGATGATGGAAGAGAGTTGAACCCCCAACAAAAGATTAGCATCGATGATGCCATTAAAGGGGTAACGCTTTATCCCGCCTGGCAAAGCTTCAGAGAAAAAGAGCTTGGCAGCATTGAACCAGGGAAGTTCGCCGATTTTGTCGTGTTGGATCAAAACCCCAAAAAAGTCGACGTCAACAAGATTAAAGACATAAAAGTCGTTGGACGTTGGTTGAATGGGAAACACGATTGATTCACGCAATGGGCGATTTATAAAAATTAAAGGCAAAGCCTTTGTAACCTAGACTTTAGAGGTGATTCCGTAATTGACACGCCTTTGAATGGAGGCTCCCTTTCAGGGCTCGGGTCTCTCTTTTTGAAGGCGTATCAATTACGGAATCACCTCTTTAGCCCCATCTACAAAGGTTTTTCCTTTAATTTAAACAAGAGTTACTTTCATTTGCACAATGAGTCACAACGGTTGCTTTCTCTATTGGACGGCGTACAGAAAGAGGAGTTATACCTGCTTTTATAGCGCTAAGCAAACCAGCCGCTTCTAGATAATTTTCTACGCGATAGAACTGCCCATTTTTCCAAGGTAAAGACATCAAATCGTTGTTCATTAAATTTTTATTTTCTTTAACGGCAATTACAGTTATTCCCTGGTGAAGTGCAGCTAAAACAGGAAGCCCCAAACATCCATCCGGGATAACTAAAGAAGAGATATCGTTTGCCGTTATCATATCACTCAATGATAACCTATCTGGTTCAGTAATGATTTTCGGACTGTTTTGGAGTCCCTTTAAAATGCATTGCATATAAGTTTTTGAGATCCATTCAGCGGCAAGACGAGGTTCTATTGTTGTTTCGATCAATGTATCATAAGGATCAATATTGAATTCAGCCATAGGAGAATGTGCCGAAGGGATTGGATAAAGTAAAGAAATGGTGTGAGTCAAAAGAGATTCCAACCCTCCCCACGGATTAACAGAATTTCCGGAATTAAGAAAATAATCCAAATATCTTTCAGGTATCGTTTCAAACTTGGTAGACAATGCAACGGCGTCATATTGATCCGCATAAAAATTTAGCGCTTCAATCAAACCTTCTAAATTACCTAAAGTTCCCGATGATCTTCCGCTCACAGTCTGTTCTAGTATTACTTTTAAGGGTGGATCCAGTTTTACAACTAAAGAACAGTCAAGTCCATAGGTGGCTCTGGCTGCATTTAGAGCATTAATTGATTCATTTACACTTCTAGGGTCTTCGTGAAGATTATCCACAATAAGCAAAATACGATTGGAGCGCACTTTTCTTAAGCCAATTGTTCCCATGAGAAAACGCGTCAAAGAACTCCCTTCTACATACATTCCATTAGCTGGCAATTCATTAATGTCAGATGCATTAACAACATTGGGATGTGTGATGAGATAGTCACAAAGACTTGCAAATAATTTGGCCACAGGTCCTGCGTCCCCTGCATGCCCCCCTATTTCGGCCCCGATTCCTGTCGGAATCATTAAAACAACATTGAATTGACTGCCTGGTCCAAATTTTCTTTTCTTAAATGAAAAGATAGATCCTTCGTTGTTTAAAATCGAATTCTCAAGACCCTTAAGAATCCCTATTTCGCAATGATAAGCATTTTCTTCACTCTTAGTAATGATTAAACGGACAGGAGCTTCATCGGGCTGAAGCTGTTTTTCAACTTCTGTTTTTAGGTATTCAAAATGCGTTTGATTTTGATTCGAAAAAGGAATTTTAATAAATTTTTCGTATAAAATCATCTTTCACCTATTTTTAACAAGAAATCTTCGTAAACGAACTGTTTTTTCTTAACCAATCCCCGCGCCTTACTGTGAAGGTAGATAGTCGGTAAATTTATTCCATTAAACATATGCATCTTAACAAAAGTGTATGCTCCCATATGATTAAAAATAAGGCGATCATCCACTTTTAAGGGTTCATCAAATGTATATTCCCCAAAAACATCTCCTGCAAGGCAGGATGCTCCGTTTATTAGATAAGTGAATTTTCCATTAGAGCTTTCTCCCACAATATCTGGTCTGTATTGATACTCAAAAACCTCAGGCATATGATTGACTGTTGTGTTCAGAATGGCAATATTGACACCATCTGCTTGAAATAAATCGATAACGCTCGCCACAATAAAGCCGCTTTCTCGTACTAAAGAGGCACCAGGCTCAACAAATACTTCGAGGTCATATCGCTCTTTGAGAAGAGAGACCGTTTCATAAAATGGAAGATAGTCGGTCGAGTCTTCAAATAAATATCCTCCACCTAAATTCATCCATTTTATTTGTTTCATCAAATTCTTATTCTCTTTGAGAAGATGGGTAACAGTTTCTAAAAGAGGGACAAACGAAGTCGAATCACAATTAGAATGGAAGTGAATGCCGCTGATACCCTTTAAAACAAAAGGCTCTTGTTCCTGAAAGTCATGAAGCTGTTTTAAACTGATTCCCAAGCGTGAATTTTTACAGCAGGGATCATATCTGGGATCACTGACATACGATTTCTGAGGATTAATCCTTAGTCCATAATTTGTTTTTTTAGAAAGCATTTTTTTTGACTGAGAAAACTGACCAAGTGAATTAAACGCCATGTAATCACAAGTTTCACTCAGCGTCGAAAACTCATTTACCTGTAGTCCCGGGGAAGTGTAATGAATTGTCCCAGCTTTACCTATCACATCTGCAGCGAGTTGAGCTTCAAATAGGGAGCTCGCTGAAAAACCATCAAGATGTGCGTTCATTCGATGCAAAACTTCTTTGATAATAAGCGATTTTAAAGTATATAAAACTTTGCAATTTACCCGATTCTTTAAAACTCGAATTTCTAACAATTTTTTCTCTATGATATCTTCATCTATCACAAAAGCAGGGGTCTGTAATTCGCTTACAGGTAAATCTAAAAAAATATGATCCATAATACATTCATTTCTCATTGCATAGCACATCAATATCGCATGGTATCGAATTCCAATAAACATTTTTCTGAAGATATTCCGTCAGAATATGAACACATGCTCTCTTCTGGGATTTGGTATGGAGCGGCTTATTATAAAGTTCTTTGTCATTTTCAAAAGAAAAACCTGATCAAACAATGGGTAGGAAGCGGGGCTTTTTTTCATGGCTATCTACCTGAAGAATGTGTCTCTCCAGTTCGAGACCTAAAAACCCCCACGGGTATCCGTGTAAACTCTTTTAGAATCAAGAATGATATCTCACCTTCATCAGTCCTTGAACGAATTGAAAAAGGGATGAGCTTTTTAGATTGCGGTCTTATTTGCACCTTATCTGTTTATAAAGCATTATGCGATGTTCTTACTCCAGAAACGTTTGATTATCTTTTTGCTGCAGATTCGCCATTTCCCTTTCATTTATCAGGAGATGAATTTTCACCACTTTCACGTCTACTAATCAAACAAAAAATTAATGGAGAGCAGGATATTCGAAAGGGAGATATTTGCTACTTTTCGAATATAAAAGATTACGTAGCAAAGCATCCAGTGGGTATATCTCGAGGATTTCAAGTTGTGTGTTCACAAGAAAATCCCCACCGCTATATCGGTTTTGGGTTAGGAAGTGTGTTTGAATCCATAGAACTTGATAAAACGCAGATTGAATGTGAGCTGTGGTGGGATTTTAACGAACTCCCTATTGACGAAGGCTTTCACTCCGAAAAAACATGGAACTATCTCTACGGATTTTATTTTAATGGCGATTATAAAAAAGGAAAGCAACTTGTCACCTCCCACCGAGACAAAGAATTATCCTGGGAACAGTTTCAAAAGGAACCCCCACGTCTTAAGGCTTTAGGAATACATACAGAAGGAAAAATGGGGCTTTTTATCTATCGACCCTGTGCTGAAAAAATCCAAATGCTTGTCGATGCTCCCTTAAATAGAATCAGGGATATACTGACAACGGGTCCTTGATACACATCTAGGACTCAGGGCGTTCTGATGAGAAAAATTTGACACTTTATTGTGCTCATCCCGTTTAAGGATGTTCGTGAACACCCCCTAAACGGCATAGTGCTGCGCACAATTATTTCTTAACTCACCTTACGCAAACTTTAAGGCAAGACGAAGCATAAAGGTAGCCAGGGCGTCCTCCCAATGCACAGGGCGGGACGCCCTGGCTACCTTCTTGCTCATACGCATCAGGCTAACGGCAGATTCCGTAGCGATCCTGCCGTTAGCCTGATGCGTATGACCTTCTTGCTTCGCCTTGCCATGAACAGTGTTAAGAAATAATTGTGTGCAACACTATGCCTAAACGAGGTGTGAACAATAAAGCGTCAAATTTTTCTTATCAGCACGCCCTGGCTAGAATTCTACAGCAATTCTTAACATACCTGCGTTTGATTTATACTTATCACCAAATTCTCCGTCATATTCAAGACTGGTCGTATAACTTTGATTTTCTCCCAATTGGACAAAAAGTTCTAAATTAACTGCCGCAAGATTTTGTGAAGAAGTTAAAGATTTAAGAGTAAGATAGTTTGATGCACCGGCTATGGCTGCTGTTACCTTACCTGTATTGAAAGGAACTCTATTGATGTAACTGATATTCTCTTTTGCTCCAAGAACACCCCAAGAGTATATCCATGGTTCATAAAAACGAAACCCAACTTCACTTTGCAATAAGGAAGAGGCTTGAGCTTTTTGTCGCATGTTTAAATCACCTGCGCCATGTTCGTGAAAGCCGTTTTCCCAATTTATAACCCAATCAAAGGCTGCAAAAGGTTCTATTTCTCCGAAAAAACATTTATTCTTCAAACCAAAACCAAGATGTGGAATCATCTGCCAACCATTATATTTCGCATGTGCAACTTCGTCAAAACCGGAAAAATGAATATGTCTATCATTATTGATTTGATGAGAAATGCCCCAGAGTGCTGATTCCACATAGAAGCGATTCCAGTTCATCATTCCGTAAATAGTGGCAAAGCAATACTTTATCGAAGCATTTCCCGCATGTTTATGTTCGGTGAGATGTGTATGAGCATAACCCAATCCGCCTCCAAATAAGACATCCGGAAATTGGCTATAATCAACACCAACAAGTACGGCTTGAGAATTAAACTGGAATGCCGGATTTTGTCTTTCAGCAGATTGTCTAGCGTTCTGGAGAAATCCTCCTCCCCACACAGTATAGGGTGAGTCTGTAGCACAGCGACTACACGTATCATCAAAACCATAATCTATTCTAAGGCACGCTGTATTAAGCCGTCGATTTGATAAATAACCCGAGACAATATCACTTAAAGAAAAAGCCGTTTCCTGTGATGCAAACGTTGCAAATGCATTCCTCACAGGAGAGACACTGCCAAGAGCGGTATTTAAAGACCCTCCTGACAGGCCTACCAATGTAACAAACTCAGGAGAAACCGGAGCGAACTCATTTAAATAATTAGCCAATTTTAAATTATTTCCTGAAAGATGATTCGTTGAAATTCCAAGGGTATAATTATAATTTAGAAAAACTTCGTTTAAGGGAGTGGAAAGACTGAAAACAAAGCCTGGGAGCCCTCCGATGACGGATTCGAAATTATTGGAAATCGAGCCTGCTGCTACAATTTGATAACTCCCTGTTTTAGCGTAGGTTCCCGGATTTTGAATAACATTTACGACACCCCCAAGAGCAGCATTTCCATTAACGCTGATTTGAGACGAGCTATTTGGATCAATTTCGATATTTGTTGTTGATTCATCAGCAAGAGATAATGATCCGATAGTGATCCTTCCAATTGAGTTTCCAGGAGAAAGGGTACCGCCGTTTTCGACTGAAAGCATTCCGCCTATTGTTCCTGTTCCACCGACAACAGCACTTGAAAAAACTGTCAAATCACCTAAAATATGCCCGTTAACATTCAACCTACCGGCGTTTACGGAAGTTAATCCATTAAAAGTGTTGGCTCCATTTAGAGATACTGCACCTGTGCCTTGTTTTACGAGGTTTGCTGTCCCAGAAAAAACACCATTAATTACCTGGTCACTACTATCACCAAAGGTAAGATCTGATTGCAAGTCAATAGAATCTAAAAAAGATGTCGATGAAAGCGATCCGATCGTTAAAACATCTTCAACGCTGAAAAGACTTTCATTCTGCATGTTAACAATGGCAGAGCTAACATCAGCAGAACCCACGCTCAGAGTAGAAGCGTTTAAATTATAGATAGAAAGCCCCCCAGAAGCTAGACTTCCTCCGTCTAAAGTAAAAATTCCGCCATTTCGTATATTAAAAACAGACGTGACTTGATTACTATTGTGGACACCATTCTCAACACTGAAATCCCCTTCTAATGTGCATACCACTCCAGTAACGAAAAATTCGATACTATTTATATTCATGATGTCACCACTAAAAAGAACGGGGGGATTGTTATCCGTCGTAAAAAGAGCGTTGTCATTATTTCCTGGAGGGCCAGAAGGACTCCAATTCGTGCTTAAATCCATATCATTTACAGAAACACCTCCTCCAACCCAAGTATAATTATTCGCTAATAATGTTGAAGTGTTGAGAATCAAGAAAGCTGTGCAACAAACTGTTTTTAAAAGGCCTGAAAGAAGAAATTTTCCTATTTTAATTTGCGAAATTTTCTTAAGAATCAGTGTTTTTTTCTTCATAAACAGGATATCTCTTCAAAAAGTTGGTATATACACAAGTGAACAGGGATTTGCTCAGCTAATAAATAATACAAACAATAATTTTGTTAAAGAGAAAAGGGTGATGATTACTTTTTCTGTCAAATGCTGAGCATTCGAAGCCTTTAGCTTCTTGCGACTTTTGCAATCGTCTCGACATACGCATCAGGCTAAATTATTCTCGTGCATAAGGTGAGTAATTTAACTAACCTACACAGCCACCACAGCTGGATTTGCGTAAATTAGCCTAATGCACAGGCCAAGACCAGGCTGGTCAATCTAAGCAATTTTTGGCTCAGAAATACCAGTAAAGCATGTTCCACTTTTTGTTCTGCTAATTACCTGTGCAATGATACGTCCTTACGGCAGGCGAAGCAAGAAGGTATCCAGGGCGTCCCGCCCTGTGCCTCAGGGCGGGACGCCCTGGATACCTTCTTGCTTCGCATTGCTAAGACTTTTTAGGTAATTAAGCAACAACACCTTTATAAATTCATTTGTCTTTTATCTCTTAAATTTTCGACTTTCCATGGCCCTAACGACAATGGAGGAGGTATGGGAGAAGAAAACAAACGTCCAATAAACCATCGATTATGATAAAGTTCTGCATATTTCATCTTCAAAACATCTTCTGCAGTTCGACCCAATGGATCTTTAATGGTTCTGTCAGCGCCACAATAGATTAATTGCTCATACACAGAAAACCTCCCATGAAATGCGGCAAGATGCAATGAAGTTAGACCACGTCCATCTAATTCATTAAGATTAACTTTATGTGAGGCCAAAAAGGCGATAATCTTTTCATGTCCATACTTGACAGCGGCGCGTAAAGGTGTTTTACCACGATAATCTTTACAATTCAAATCCACACCATAAATTTTGAATCTCGTTAACATCTCTAGATTACCACAATAAGACGCCCAATAAGCTGGAGTTTGACCTCTAATGTCTTTAGATTCTATTCCTCCTCCATCCGCAATCAAGCGAAAAGCCCCTTTTTTATTATCTCCAAGAGAAACTGCATGAAGCGGAGTCACCATTTCTAAAGGCTCCTGGAGACCAGCAATGCCTTCTAAATCATTAGGGTTTGCGAACCCTCCGTAACAGACCCCTCGAGCATTATCCAAATATCGAGGCCAATCCATGTTTTTATACCGTTTTGGGTACATATTTGGCATCGAGTGCGGAGGAAGATCCAGTTTAGGAACATGCTTTGACGGCTCCTGATACGCACATAATATTCTATCTCTGATCTCTTTTATTTTTTGAATGAGTGCATCTTTTACGCTAGATAACGCGATGGATATGTTTTGAACAACCTGATGAAAATAAATCGTATCTACTATCATTTTTTAATTCTTATTATTTTGAGTGGTTTCAGGGACATGGTCTCTCATTTCTTGTGAGAATTTATTTACCTAACAAAGATACCCCGCCAATGGATTAAAATCTACCATCTAGAATTTATTTTGATGCATAAACCACTTTCTCTGAGAGTTTTCGCTAACCAAGCTTTCTTTTAGAGTGACCCCATTTTTATCCCTAATCATCTCATCCAAATATATCAAACAGTCCCCATCACTATTTTCCATTCTGACCATTAGAGCTTCTCTTTTATCTTCAGCATTTAAATCAGAAACCTTCATTTCACCATCCAAGAGTTGAAATGCGGTATGGTCTTTCTCTTTTACAAAATACGCCCACGTCTCACCGATGAAAACAACACCATATAACTCATGTTCATTGACGGCGTTCATCACCGCTACATTTAATTGCTCATGATCGATATTCGGAGGAAGCGGATTTACAGAAATAATCCCACTCTCTTTATTAAACAAAAATAGCAAGCTCACATGCGTTCCATCTTGAACCATTAGTCGCTTAGCTTCTGTGTGTAAATTTTCAGTCCAATTCCGAATACATTCAGATTCTGCATTGGCTATCCATTTGGGTTTGTCGATCATCTTTATTGTTCTCCTTTTATGTAATAGTTCAGATACCCTGATGGAGGGGGGTATCTGAGCCGTTATAATCCTATTTTCAATGACATTTTACTTTTTCGCTACGACAATAAGTCTTTTAGCTCACCATACGCACGAAAAGTGGTATAAGCCGCCACTACCGCATATGCAGTATTGGCGATTTTAATCCCCAATACCACTCTCCTATGCATAAGTTAAGTTCACTTGTGTATACACATCGTGGTTGATGCAAGAAATTGATTATTGCACTAAAAAAAAATTGTGTAAATGTCTGTTTATTGGGATCTTATTAAATTTAGCAAAAAAAAATCTTGGATGGTGAAGGGCAGAAGATGAAGCTATTTTTTCCAAATAAAGCATCCATTTTTTGTTGCATAAAATACTACAAATATAGTAAAATTCCTCATTAAAATAATATAAATTTATAAAATTAGTTGTTTTAAATAAACAAGGCAAGAAAAAAACCAGGGTGTTCTGACAAGAAAGACTTGACACTTTATTGTGCTTACCCTGTCTAAACGGGGTGAGGACAATAAGTGTCAAATCTTTCTCATCAAAACACCCTGGAAAAACAACAGCTTATAATATTAATTAAGGATTATACATGTACTCATTAACAGTTCACCAGACGACTTTAAATGGGGATGAATTTTTTTTCCAAAACCAGACAAATACACGTCTAAAAAAAATTTATGAAAGAGCGGATCACATTTGGAGCTATCTTGGAAAAGTGACGCTTTTAACACGGCACTCGTTAAATGCTGCTAGCAAAAGCTGCCATTTGATCTCTTTGTTAGGAGAGGATTTGCCGGGAAGGATTAGGAAAACGACAACACGCCTAAAATTATTCTCGATTGTAAGCATCCCTTTTAGCTTAATTTCTCTAAAATCAATCTCTGAAAAAATCTTCAAAAATTCCCTAATTAATGACAGAGAAGGTGTTGTATTAAATTCATTATCTTTCACTATTATCGTTATAGACATATTTGATTCGACCTCTACTTTTGTTAATACAGTATTAGATCTATCAACACGCACCCCTATAGCAAGTTTATCTGCCCTAGGGCTTCCTTGTGGTTTTGCCATGTCCGGTTTGGGCACCATATCCCGCATCGTTCAAATAGCGAAAACATATCAAGTCCATAAAAGTGTTAGCGATGTCCGAAAAGAACTGCTCGAGGCACTTTTAGAAAAAAAATTAGGTATCAACGAAATACAAGCCAAAATAGCAGCGCCAATTAAAGGAAAAATTTTAAAGGCAATTCCCGGAGAAATTGAACTCCAACTTCACAAACTTTATCGCTTGATTACGACCGATAGAAATGAGATATTTACTAGCCAACAAATGGATGAGATTTCTCAACTACTGGATGCTATTCAAGCGATGCTAAAAAAGAAATTCATTATCGAAGGGCTTGGTGTTTTTGCGAATACATTGACTATTTCTGCCCTCTGTTTGTTTTGTTTAGGATCATTAAGTTCAACGCCATTCTTGCTCTTAGCTTCAAGTTTTTTTACTAGAATTATTTCGCTTACATACCAGGATTTTGGCTAGTGCTCTGTCTGCTAAAAAAAACTCTTGTTAATTCATAACTTGCTAAAATACGGTTCTTATCGGAATGTCCTGCTTCGCGCCCCCAATTCTTCCTAAGAACCTAAAAACACTTCACAAAAAACTTTTTATGTGCAAACTTGGCATTTACTCCCAACCTCGAGGACTCTATGAAATTAAGAAATCTAATTCTGTGTTCATTTTTAGCCTACTCTCAAGTTTTATTGGGAGATGGTCCTTTATCACCATCTCAGTGGTATGCATTGACAGGAAGCTCTAACAGTAAAGTTGTTGATGCGATTGACACGTTCACATTTGCAGATGCGGAAATCTACTCTTCAATTTTAGATCCTGAAGGCATAGCGATCACTCCGGATAGAACACTCGCTTATGTGGCCTCTAGATCCGATAATACAGTTTATAGAATTGATCTTACAACAGCAGATGTGACTTCTATTTTTATTCCTGATACAGGAAATTCAGGACCTTTTTGTGTTGCAATCACCCCGGATGGCACGACAGCTTATGTAGGATGTTTAGACGGTCATAAAATTGTGACTTTTCCTATTCCTGATCTCGCTCCAACCATAACGACTCTTTCAGATCCAGATATGCTTGCTGGCAACATCTATGCAATAGCTATTACACCAGATGGGACTAAGGCTTATGCAGCAAATCGCGACACTAATGTGTTGACGTTCTCAATACCCGAGAATGTAATAAGCGGCATCTCTGGATTTGATAATTCTTCTGATGTGGCAATTACTCCAGATGGGTTGACCGCTTATGTTGCCAATACAAATACTAACCAAGTAATTCCTATTACGATCGCCGACAATTCGCTCCAAACTCCTCTTTCAGTGGGTAACAGTCCCTCAGCGATTGCCATCACAGCCAATGGCACAGCTGTCTATGTTGTAAATGAAAACGATGATTCCCTCTCTCAAATCTTTATTCCTGGAAATACAACTAACACTATTATGTTTGGACCGGGTGATACATTTTTTGGAGAGGGCATCGCAATCACTCCTGATAGCAATACAATATTTATCTCTTTAAGTGAAGTTGCTGGTGCTGATGGTAGCATTGCAGTCATCGATATAAGCAATCCAGAATCACCTACTACAAGTTTTGCTGATACATCCGGAGATTTTCCAACACGTATAGCCATCACACCTGATGAAGCTCCTATTGCAGCTTTTTCCGCAAGCGAGGCCTCCTTAGGGAGTCCTACAACATTTGATGCGTCTTCTTCATCTAGTCCGGTTGGAACAATTGCTAGCTACATTTGGGATTTTGGAGATGGATCTACAGAGACTGTTTCTACCCCTACAACGACTCACACCTATGCTACAATTGGTCATTTCAATGTATCGTTACAAGTGATCAATTCTGCGGGAACTTCCCTTTCTCAAACGTTTACAGGAAAAACTGTCAGCAATAATGGGGGGCCTAGCGCTCGAATACTTCAAACAGTTACCACATTACCAGCCTCTATTCAACCTCCAACAAATCTTGCTGTAACGCAAAAAAAGAATTCTTTTTTAGCACAAACCGATCTAGTGAATATCCTGACATGGAAAGCTCCAAGTCAAGGTAGTCAACCGATACTTTATCGAATTTATCTCAATCAGTTAACAAATTTAATTGGTGTGGTATCTGCTACAGGACCTCTGCAATTCGAAGATCACAATCGAAAGAAATCAGTGTATGTATATTACATTGTTAGCGTAGATAGCCAAGGAAACACATCAGATCCAGCCATAATAACGAAACGATAAAACAAGACTGACTCCATACTAACTCGAGTTGCTAGTCCAATTCCGACAAGTTAAATAACTAATATAGGCCCGGATGAGACAATTGCAGAAGTCACAAAATAAGCCGAAGGCTTCCGAATGCGCAGCATTTTTGAAGTGCAGAGGCCATGCCTCATACGCATCAGGCTAACTT